>CETH01048599.1_pt1 | contig 10748 bp, 8 predicted proteins | sample 361461 | NCBI WGS metagenome assembly CETH01 (sample SAMEA2622695, study PRJEB7988) | marine metagenome | isolation source: saline water (ENVO:00002010), including
GGTCATTCCAAGTACGGATCTACCAATAGCAGGAACAGCATCTAGTGGAATTGGTTGTGTCTATGTTCCTACGGGATCAGGCTTAGCTTTAGATACCAGTACTGGAGAGCTTTCTGTTAATAGTTCTGGTTTTGGTACTGCTCAAATAGGAGATTTAGCTGTCACAACAGCCAAGCTTGCCGACTTATCAGTCACCAATGCCAAAGTTAATGACGTTTCGGGTTCAAAATTAAGTGCGGGATCTGTTACCTATGACAAGTTGGATGCAACTGATATTGCTAGAGGGCTTTCAATTGATTCCACTGCTGGAACACTTGGCTTGGCAAATAGCATTAGTTCTGGAAGTTTTGCAGGGTTGTCATATAACGAATTTGGCGAAATAACCTCAGTCGCTGCTCTGATCCCCGCAACTGATTTACCCGCTGCGACGACGACAACCCTTGGGGCTATTAGCGTTTCTAATGGCCTGGCTATTACCACAGCAGGTGCTCTATCAGTTTCTGGCATTACAAATGCAATGCTCGGGACTGATTCGGTTCAAACGGCTCAAGTACAGAACTTGGCAATCACTGATGCCAAGATCGCTGGAGTAAGTGGAGCAAAAATAACAGCAGGAACGCTTTCACCTAGTGCGTTAAACAGCTCAAACGTCACCAATGGATTAACGGTTTCAGGCGGTAACTTGCAAATAGATAATTCCGTGTCGGGTGGCGCTTCGAGTTTTGCCGGCTTGTCATTCAACTCGCAAGGCTTAATCACCAATGTCAGTGCATTAATCCCCTCAACTGACCTGCCCATAAGTAGTTCCACGGCTTTAGGTGGAATTAAAGTGGGTTCTAACTTATCAATCGATGCCAGTACTGGAGTCTTAAGTGTTGCTGTTGATGGAATCGGTACAGTTAACCTTTCTGATGATTGCATTACAAGTGCTGAATTATCGGCTGGAGCTGTAGACAATGCTGCTTTAGGGACTGGATTAAGTGGTGCAAAAATATCAAATAACACTCTGCCAGCGGCGGCAATAGTCTCAACAGACTTAGATAGAAGTCTTAGTTTGAGTAGTGGAAAGTTGGGTATTTCCAATGTAATTAGCGCAGCTACCCATTCTGGAGTCCAATTCAATGCACAGGGCTTAATCGTCGGAACAAGTTCTATTTTAGCTAGCGAACTACCTATAGCTGACGCATCAAATGTTGGAGCTGTAAGTATTGGTTCAAACTCTGGATTAAGTGTTACTAGTGGTGGTTCTTTAAGCCTCTCTAATTCTTATATAGGAAGTTCAACAGTCAATGGATTGACAATCAACTCTTATGGACAGATAACGGCAACCCAATCAATTGTTGGAAGTGATATCAATGTAGCGAGTAGTTCTAGTCTTGGAGTTATTAGAGTAGCAAGTACTGGACCGTTCTCCATAGATACCAGCGGTGAATTAAACCTTTCAAATTCAGGGGTTACGGCTGGTACTTATACGAGTGTAACGGTAGATGTTCTTGGCAGAGTAACAACAGGCTCACAGATTACAGGAGCCCAACTACCTGATCACTCAGCAGCAAAAATTACAACTGGAACGTTAAGTGTTGACCGAATTCAAAATGCCTCAATAGCTGGTGATAAATTGAGTGATGCATCTGTGACGTTATTTGGTGGCCCATCTAGTACAAGCAATGTAGTTACTTTTCCGGCTACTGGAAATTTCAAAGGCCAGTATTTCTGGGATGAACTAAATGCAGATTTATATCTTTATACAGGGTCTAGTTGGGTTCCGGTAACTATTAGCTCAGGTGAGATTGTATTTGGTGGATTATACAGTGGCGCGACAAACACTGTCAGTACTGTAAGTTCTGCTGGTTCTGCTGCTGGTTTAACTGTTGGAAGCGGATTGCCTCCAGCAACAACAGCAAATGAGCGTTTATATGTTGTTGTTGATTCAACAGGAACAGGTTCAGCTCCAGCTCCTGCGGTTACTTTAAATCCACCCGATTACATAATTTCAGACGGTAGCTCCTGGGAGATGCTTGATGTCAGTGGTGCTATTGCAGCCACGACCGCCGGAAATGTTGGAGTTAGTGCTGTTGCACCTGATATTTCAACTAACGTACAGCAATCATTAGAGAACCTACAAACTAACAAGCTAAGTAAATCTGGGGGTGATATTTCGGGAACAGTCAGATTTGATTCAACTGCTGTTCTTCAATTCGAGGGCAGTAGTGAAGATGCGTTTGAAACCACTCTTGGGGTAGTCAATCCAACAACCAGTGACAAGAGTATTTTGTTGCCGGATGAGTCGGGAACCTTGATAACCACTGGTAGTTCTGGTGCTGTTACTAGCAGCATGTTGAGCAATGACATTACTAATTCAAATATTGCTTCTAATGCAGCTCTAAGCTTTACCAAATTAGAGGCATTAAATAGTGGAAATATCCTTATAGGTAACTCTAGTAATGAAGCGGCAAGTGTCGCGATGAGTGGTGACGTTGGTATCTCTAACGCGGGTCTGACGACGATTCAAGCGGGATCGATTGTTAATTCCATGATTGATAGCTCTGCTGCTATCTCTGCATCAAAAATTCAAAGTGGTAGCACTTCAAACGCGGGTGTTTTACAGCTCGTCGATAGTACTTCTAGTACCAGTACATCACTTGCAGCGACAGGAGCGAGTGTTAAATCTGCTTATGATCTTGCAAATACCGCTAACACAACAGCAACAGCAGCGGCGGCTAAGAGTGGAGATACTTTCACAGGCAATGTGATTATTTCTGACGCGAAAGAATTGCGGTTTGGCGAGGTAACAACAACAGGTTCTAACTACATATCTTTCAGAGCTCCTGACGCTATCGCCTCAGATATTTCTTTAATATGGCCGAATACATCACCCCAAGCTGGTCAGATATTAAAATCGAATGCATCGAACGCTAATCAACTGGAGTGGTCAAGCGATGCAATTGACGTAGCCGCTGCAAACCTTACCGGAAGCACTCTGGCAAGTAACGTGACCGCTTCTAGCTTGACGAGTGTTGGGACGCTTGGTTCATTAACTGTTAGTGGAACAATTATTGGAAATGTTGATGGGGATCTTACGGGAAATGCCGATACAGCTACAACACTAGCCACAGCTAGATCAATCAATGGTTCTTCCTTTAACGGCTCTGCAGATATCACAGTGACTGCATCGGCTGGAACTTTGACGGGAACTTCTTTAAATTCAACAGTAACCTCGTCTTCTTTAACCGCAGTTGGCACTCTTACCGATCTAACAGTTACAAATGTAATTTCTGGATCAATTAACGGCAACGCTGGAACAGCAACAACACTTCAATCAGCAAGAACGTTAGGCGGTGTCAGCTTCGACGGTTCTGCAGATATAGATCTCCCAGGCGTTAACATTGCAGGAAGTCAAAACACTTCAGGAACAGCAGCACTCGCAACTGAATTTACAGTTACTGCAAACAACGCTAATGAAACTGTTTATCCAGTCTTTGTTGATGGAAGTAGTTCTAATCAAGGGGCAGAAGTTGATACAGGTCTAACCTATAACCCTAGTACTGGTTTGCTAACTAGTGCAGCCTTTGCTGGAGCGTTAACTGGTAATTGTAGTGGTACTTCAGGAGGGTTCACGGCGGGGGATGCCTCAAACTTAAATGCGGGTACTCTTGGAGATGCAAGATTCCCTTCTACACTTCCAGCCGCTGACGGCTCAAACTTAACTAATTTAGATCTTGGGGATGCTACCAACACGGGAACAATACCTGTGGCGAGATTAGGAACAGGAGCCTCTAACTCTAAATTCTTAAGAGGAGACAACACTTGGCAAACCATTAGTGCTGGAGGTGTTACTAGTGTTTCAGGCACAGCTCCAATTGTTAGTTCAGGTACTGCAACACCAGCTATTTCTATAACTGCGGCTTCTGCAAGTGCAGCGGGTTCAATGAGTTCTGCTCATTTCTCAAAATTAGAAGGTATCGCTGCAAATGCTGAAGTTAATGTGAACGCAGATTGGACTTCTAGCTCAGGTGATTCTCAAATCCTTAATAAGCCAACAATTATTGAGCTGTTAGATGAGGACAATATGGCTTCAGATTCTGCAACTAAAGCACCTAGCCAACAATCAGTTAAAGCCTTCTCTTCTGACGCTACAAATCTAACCAGTGGAACTATTGATCAAGGACGTTTTACCAGTGCAGCAACTAACGCAGTTGGAGTAAGAAAGATTGGAGTCGGGACAAGTGCTCCAAGTTCAGCCTCTGGATACGCAAACGGTGATTTATTCATAGTCCACGCCGCTTAATTCACCTTTCTAATTCACAATTTTTCTAACTTATTACCATGACTACTTATTACGTTGATTTTGAAAACGGAACGCAAAACGCAGCAGGTACTTCTTTTGCTACTAGAAAAGACAGAATCCTTCCCTCTTGGGCATTAAATCCGGGTGACGAGATACGGATAATGGGATCACCTGATCCAACTTTACTTGGGACAGGTTCTGTCACAGCAAACTGGCAACCCAATAATTATGGCGGAGGGCAGACAAACATGAATATCACTTTTTCTACGACTACAGGTGCTACGAATATTAATTTATCGGGTATTGGTACTAGGTTCAGTACAGGGGATACGATATTTATTTATGAGTTTAATCCAGGGAATGCCAATGAAAATATAAATGGTACTTGGACGGTCACTAGAGTTGACGCTGATAATATTAAATTAGATGGTTATACGGCTGCTACTGCAGTAACAAGTTCAAGTATATATACAAAATATTTTATTCGTAGTAATTGTACGATAATGCTTGATAGTGCTGTAACTAAAAATATTGCATCCTTTGGGCCTAGAACATCATCTTGGACAGCCTCAACCAATGTCACGACAAGCCTCGTAACGAATAATTCATGGATTTGGGGAAGTTCTAATCAGTATTTTAATGAACATTATTATAGTGATAGGATTCAGATTGCTGATGCTTTTGGAACGGGTAAAGCTGCTTACTGGGCAACTGGAGCACTTGATTTAAGTGGTTATCAACAATTGTCTTTTAAACTCTTAGGTGGAGCTACACAATACTATGGCTCAAACTGTAGTCTACGTCTTTGTTCTGACTCATCTGGAAATACAACTGTTAATACATTAAATTTTGATTTAACAGGGAATAATAAAGACGCTTGGGCAGAAGTTGTTGTTGATTTAGGTAGTAATTTTGGTAACAATATTAATTCAATTGCTTTGTATGTTGATACTGATCAAGGAGCACAAGATTTTATCATAAGTAATATTATTGCTTGTAAATCTTCTTCTTCTGCTGATAGCTTAACTCATCGATCTATTATTGGTTTAAATACAACAGCAGATCCATGTTGGTACGGTATTGAGTCAATCAATGGAAAAAGAATAATACTTGAGTCAAAATTCAAACCCAACTCTAGTGCTATTGGGTATTACGGCAATTGGCAAAATGCAGGGTTTTCAGCAAATTTATCTAGTACAAATATATACAAAAGAGAAACAAATAGATTGAAAACAATAATAGAGACAAACGGAACTAGTTCAACGGGTAGTACCCAAAGTTCTTGGAATGTGACATCTACCGATAATACATCTACAAACAGAATAACTGTTTCAGGCGGTTGGGATAGAACCAACATGTCCACTCAGTCTTTAGATAGTTCTTTCTTAGACGGAATAACGAAAAAATCGAATGGATTCTTTTTAAATGGCTTTGCCAATTGCAATGTAAGCAAGATCGGTTTCGTAAGAGCTACGGTACTTATTCAATCAAATAATTATGTAGCTTTTGAAGATATTGATGTAGCACATCAATGCGGTGAAAGGGGATTATACCTAGCTTATTGTAAAACAAGAAAGCTTAAGAATATAACTTGTGGAATGAATCAATTGTATATTACAGGTAATTATTTTTTAAAAGATTCAAGCACCCAAGGCAATGAAGTAAATTCTGATGAGTCCTCAAAAGCTGACTACGAATTATATGCAACAGGGGGAAATTATTTCGCGGTTTTTTATATTGCCAACACATATACTGAGACTTATATAGGAAAATTAACAGCAAAAGGGGGTGAACTTGGACTCAGGCTAGATAGTAGTAGTTACAAAATAACATTTGATGAGGTTGATGTTTCTGCAGCTGCATACGGAATTATTACTTTTTACAATAATGATGAAATTATCATCAATAATTTAACTCTAAAAAATATTAATACAACTGGATTTCGTAATGGTCAAAGCAATGTAACTACAATAGACAACTTTGTTTATACACAAGATACAACAATTTATTCTGCTTACAACAGTGGTCCAGCGAGTGAACTCGTACAGGTTAATGATGGAACTTTAATTCTGACTGGTCCTCAAATAGAGGGCAAACAAGTATCCGTAGGTGATTCAGCAGCAGTACTAAAAACTAGTGATGATCAAATCACAGGAACGTATTCAAGCACTCCTATAGGTCAGAATCTAGGTCTTTGGGCTAGGCGAAATGCTAATAATGTAAATGGAGTTTATGAAAATCACTATGCAAAAGGGTTGGTAAAAAATGATACGTCTACTAGACATACGAATTCAGGTTTTGCCTGGTCTTTTTACAACAATGGGACGGGAGGTAGAGCAACAAGTGTAAATGATTTAAAAAATCACTTTGGAAAGTTTGCAGTTGCTTCTGGAAGTCAAGTGACGGTTAAAATATGGGTCTTGGCTTCAAATAGCGATGTAAAAGCACAACTGATAATAGAAAAAAATGAATTGATCGGTATGACAGCAGATGTTGTTACTGAAACAACTAGTTATTCTTCTTCTTGGCAAGAGTTAACCGCCCAAGTTACACCAACTGCGGCGGGTTTTATTAATGTTTATGTAACTACCTATGGAGCGAATCAGAACGATACAAATTATTTTGATGATATGTCCATCACACAGGCTTAAACTATGACTTATTCAATTGATGATTCAGGAACAACTGAACAAGGTGATTTCTGGTACATGGTCAAAATTTCAGATACACGGAATCAACGATTTTGTTCCAAGGATGAGTTGACGCTAGAGCACATGACAACTTTAATTGATCTTATGCTAAATCTTGAGAAAGAGTACGAAGAGCAAGAAAAAGCAGACAAGGAAGGTATTGAGGCGAATGTAAACTAATGGCACTACCAAATACTGAACAGTTAGCATTAGACATTGTTGAATGGACTTTGCCTTTCGTTTGCATTGATGCAAAGGCAGCGGTTGATAGTAAAGCTTTAGATATTGTTGAATGGACGTTACCTTTTGCAGTTAACCCTGTTGCCAGTGGTGGTGGTGGTGGTGGTTCTTCTTTAACTGCGTATGTATTGGTCAATGGTGCATGGAAGAGCGTTGATAGTGCAAAGGTTCTTGTTGGTGGAGTATGGAAAGATGTTGATTCCTTTAATACGAACGTAGGAGGGACTTGGAAAAGTTAAATAAGTTAGTTAAAATAAAAGAACTTATATAAGTTAAATTTTTTATGGCAGATCGTAATCAGCTTGTTAACGAAAGAAACAATCTTCGTAGAACCTATAAAGCTGTTATGGATAAGTATCAAAAGCAAGCCGATACTGAGTTGGCTCCTATTGCAGAAAAGATAAATACGCTGACTCAGCAAATCGAGGAAATCCTTAATAAGGAAGCGGGTATAGAAGGTGCTTAAGATCCTTACCTATATAAACACCGCTGCTCTAGTAGTGGCGGTAGGTGGTGGTACGTTTGCTTACTTTCAACGTGGCAGAATCACAGAATCCATAATGAGTGAAGTACAAAAGCAATTGCCTTCTCTTGTTAAAGGAGCCATGCCATCAATACCAAACGTCCCGTCAAAAACAGGATCTGTGCTTCCTTTTAAATGATTCAGTTTAAATCGTTTAACGGCCTAACTTCTCTTGTTCTGGGCGGTGGATTGATAGCGACTAACTTTATGAGCTTAAACATGCTTGCTCGTAAAGACTCCGGTATCCCAGACATCGCCAAGCTTTCTAGTACTCCTTATAGCAGTCTTCAAATCAGGAGTGAAAAAGGTGCTGATGGCGCAGAGGAGTGGACTTTAAATAGTCGTCAACATGACCCTAAGACGATGTTGACCTACACGGATGAGACTACACCTACATTCTCAGGAAAAACTAAAACAAAACACACACACAAGGAGTCAGTTGCTCAGTTTGCGATTTATCCGAAGGGAGAGAATGGAAGATTAACAGCAAAACAGATTGAATGTATTGAGAAAGCATCGATGGCGAAGGGAAATGCTCAGATGATTTCAGATACCGGTAATACAATGTATATAACACCTGCTCTTGCTTATGTACCTGTGGTCGGTCCCGTTATTTCGGCCCTTTGGTTTGGTCAAAGCCGTAAAGCCGCAGCTAACTTAGGTAAAGATATTGCTGATCGGTGGAACGACTGCTAAATGGAAATAGAAGAGATAAGGCTTTATGAGCCAAGTGTTCCTGAAATTGCTGTTTTACCGATAAGAAATACTATCCCTTCAGTTGAACGATTAACTTTTAATTTCCCAAAGCCAATCATTGATCTTCCTTGTGTAGAAGCTAGGGAAAATTTTGCAACACAAGAAGTTTTTAATTTTGATAAAGGAAGTTATTCAAGCTTTTGTGATTTTAAGTTTGGTTCTTTTAATCCTCCTATTGCAAGTCCTTCAGTTGTAAATGAATTATCTGATGAACAAAAAGAGAAATTAAATGAAGATTTAAAAAAGCAATTTGAAGAACAAGCGAAAGAAAATATCAAATCTATGAGTAATGAATTATCAGAAATGACAGAGAAAGAAACTAAATCTAAATCTGAAACTGTGAAAAAAGAAAATAAAAAAGAGCAAAAGACTAATGTTCCAAAGAATCTTAATCTTGATGCAATTAATCAAAGAGAATTAGAATTAGCATTGAGTCTTACTTTAGACTGCCCTCCTATTGATGCCTTGCCTATTGGAGCATTAGGGCCACAACAAACTAAAAGAGTAAAAGCTTATGTAAGAGATATTGAAGGTGAATGTCAAACAGTTTGGCAAAATATAAGTATCAAAGAATTAGCCCAGAATTTTACGCCCCCAGGTTCTCAGGTTCTTTCCGTAGCTGCAACAACTTTTGTGTCTGCAACCGTGGTTTTAGCTGCTAAGCCTGCAAGTTCAATCCTTCTCAAAATAGTAAAACCAGCCACAAAAAAAATTGCAAAAAAAATATTTAAGCTGATAGGGAAAAAGGAAAAAGTACAAAGTTATAATGATAGAAAATTAGCTCAGAGAGATAAGAACAGAGCAATTATGGCTTTACGTCGTTCTCTAAAGGGCTAATACTGTGCTGGTGTTGAGGGAGGCTATTAGGAGGCAATCCTAGAGAAACATCTGAGCAGATAGCCGCAAACTTACCTGTGATAATTACACCTTCTGAAAGTAAACTTTTACAATGTTTTATTCTGCCTAATTCATAACTAATTCTTTGATCTGCAATGCGGTTTTCCCAAAATTGAACCTGTTTTGCTGCAAGTTTTCTACATAACTTTTGAGCGCGTCTATCAAGTGGAATATTCCAAGAAAGGCTTATTCCTGGTGTAATTGCGAATGAATCTTTCTGTCCTGTTGCTGCATATCTTTCACCAATTAATTGTGATGGATTGTCTGGGTCTCCATCTTCATTAGCATCTACGTTAGAAAATAAATATTGAGGACTTGTTTCTCTGTATGGTCTTGTAAAACTCATGTTAGTTGAGATATAGGGTTGAATTGCAAACGTTTCACCCTGGCAAACAATACCGTTACCATATTGATTTTGAAACTGACGAGTGGGCATATTCATCACCCCAATATTTGAAATACTTCCCGATACATTAGAAGTCGGAGCCGATGTTGAACTATAGTTATCTGCTGAAACAGGATTACAAATTAAGGCAAGAAGTAGAGGTGTAAATTTATAGTTCACTGACTAAATGTAGAGATGCTTGTTGATATTGATGTAGTAGTGGTAGTTCGGTCTAATTCAAGAACAGAGGTTAATCCCGGCTGACTAATCGTTTCCATATATTGCATATTTGCTCCTGGGATTGTTTGTTTAAATAATGGTTTATTTGCTAGATCGATTCCAGTCCATGTACTTGTTACGTTGTTAATAGTATTTTCACTGATTGTTTTATATGTAGGGCTGATTACTTGATCTGCTGAAACAGGCTCAATGTTCAAACCTGACACACTCCAGGTTGACCCCGTTGAATAAGAATAAACCTTTTGAATTTCCCTGACTGTCTGGGTGCTTTCGGTGGTCACATTAGACTGGCCTTGGACAAAATTACTTATTACTGGTACTGCCTTTACAGGGTGAGAAAGTAAAAGTAAAAGTAAAAGCAGTAATCTTTTCACTACCAATCGCCTACGGTCAGCTCAGTTGAGATAGATCCAATAACACTGGTCCCTGCGCCTCCAGGCACTATTGCCACACTATTACCAGTGATGGTACCGCCCAGGGTAGATTTTACGCCTCCGGCTTGTGAGATGACATTAGAAAAAGCTGGAAGATCTACTAGCAAGCCATCACTAGAAACATCTACACCTGCATTAACAGCATTAACATTATCGCCAAGTGTGAATGACATTTGGACTGAAGTCGGCTGCCCTGCAGTGGTTTGAGCAATTGTTGGAGCTGATAGCGTTGCACTAGTGGCATTGTTTCCAAGTGTTAGGCCACCCAAAGATGATGCAGTGACACCATTTGTAG
>CETH01000132.1_pt1 | contig 10745 bp, 9 predicted proteins | sample 361461 | NCBI WGS metagenome assembly CETH01 (sample SAMEA2622695, study PRJEB7988) | marine metagenome | isolation source: saline water (ENVO:00002010), including
TACTATTGCATCATAGTTTTTCAAGACTCATCTCCAAGTGTTCTTTCCAGTGCCGATTCAAATGCCTCAAGCGTTGGTTGCATCGCATCCTTCGCATGAGCCTCACAAATGAACCAGGGCTCCCTAGGATCAAATTCGCATAATACCCCATCTTCAAGCATCTCTTCAGCAAGTTTCTCATAAAATGGGTAATCGGAATATCTAAAATCTCTTGCGTTTGTTGGGGGATTCTCTGAGAAAAAGAGTCCAGACATTGAAGGATGCCCAGTAAAAGAATGCGCGATATCTCCTTTGGTCAATATATCGCTGATTCCTTGTTTTAAGTTCTCACCATAGTTCGCGACGGTTTCTAATGCATCGGTGTTTTGCAAAATCTCCAACGTCTTATTTGCTGCAGAAATTGACACTGAATGTGCAGTGAATGTTCCGCCATGAAGGACTCCTCCATATTTGATATGTCTCATATACTCTTCCTTTCCTGCCAATGCAGCAATGGGATAACCGTTGGCAATTGATTTTGCGAATGTGCATAGATCTGCTTCAACGCCATAGAGTTCCTGAACGCCTCCCTTGGCCACTCGGAAACCAGTTTTCACCTCGTCTATGATCAGGATGATGTCGTATTTCGTACAAAGTTCTCGAACCGCTTGCATGTATTCTTGTGTTGCTGAAATTGAGCAACAATTGCCTAGAATAGGCTCAATCATCAGCGTTCCAATTTCATTGTGTTTCTTTTTCAAAAGATCTTCTAACGCATTTGCATCATTAAAAGGAACGAGTGAAACCAAGTCTTTAGTAATACCTGGAACTCCAGCGCTCGATGATTTGATTTCTGGTTCCCCTTTCTCTGGATCCCATTCATCAATATCTATATCCCAAAGTGCTGCATCCCAAACTCCGTGATATCCGCCCTCAACCATGATGTATCCATCCCGCTTACTAACCGCTCGCCCAACGCGTAGTGCCGCCATCACTGCTTCTGTGCCTGAGTTCGAGTATCGAACCAATTCGGCTGAAGGTACCATGGAAGAAATCTTCTTTGCGACTTCATATTCCAATTCTGTTGCCAGTGCAAAAACACCGCCGATCTCCATGCCCTCTCTTGCAGCTTGATCGACCCTTTCATCGGCATAACCAAGAATGTATGGACCATATGCTAGACGATAATCAATGTATTCATTGTCATCCAAATCCCATAATCTGCATCCCTTTGCACGCTTGATATAGATGGTGTCATCATCACCCCAATATCTAAAATTAGAAGTGACTCCTAGTGGGAGTTTGTTGAGTGCTTTCTTAAAATGTTCGTTGCTTTTTTTTAATGATCTTTTACTCATTTGAGTTCTCTTATTTGTTTTTTGAAATGGATTAGAATCGCCAAAGGCGAAAGAGACAGAAATTAGTCTCTGGTGTAGATAATGTTGAATCGAGAATCGAGTAAATACATCATATGGGTAAATATTATCCAAATAATTATTAGTTTCAAAGGAAAATCGTCAATGACACAAATTAGCAAAACATCAGACATCATTGATGCAGTTGAAACAATCAGAGTTCAGGCCAATGGAATTGACTTTGAAGTCGATACTCAAGGTGAGGGAGACAAAATGATTCTATGTCTTCATGGATGGCCAGAGCATAGCATTACCTGGCGTTTTCAAATGTCTCATTTTGCAAATCTGGGTTATCGAGTTTGGGCTCCTAATCTTCGAGGTTATGGAAATAGTGATGCCCCAAAAGGTATGAAAAATTATCAGATTGAGGTCCTGATGGAAGACGTCTCAGAAATGATTGAAGCATCTGGTGCGAAAGAAATCATTCTTCTATCACATGATTGGGGTGCGATGATTGCTTGGCACTTTGCAATGCGCTACCCAAATAAAATTGAGCGCCTGATCATTTGCAATGTCCCACACCCAGGGCCTTTTCTTAGTAGCATGAAGACTGTCGAACAATTGATGAGATCTTGGTATACATTATTTTTTCAATTGCCCTGGATTCCAGAATTTTTGACTAGAACTTTTCGTCCGGGAAAATTGATCCGATCTGGTGCTGCAAGAAAAAGTAATTATTCAGATGAAGTTGTCAGTCTCTATGATGAAAATGGCGCAAGAAAAGAAAATCGAACTGCAATGTTTAATTATTATCGTGCATTTATGAGAGGTGGTGGACTCTATAGGCAATGGAAATTGGGTTTCCCAATGATTGAAACTCCGACCCTGATGCTATGGGGTGAAAAAGATATTGCTCTATCAATAAGAAGCACATTGGGTACAGAAAAATATGCTTCAAATTTGACGCTTCGATATTTCAAAGGCATTTCTCATCATATTCAGCAAGATGCACCACAGGAGGTCAACCAGATGATAGAAGCCTTTTTGAAAGATGAAGATGTTCCTGAGTATTTGGATATAAAAAATGGATGATAATTTGTTATCAACTCTGATTGAATCAGAGTAAGATTTATTCTGGCATTTATGTTGATGGAGAAATTGAATGCATATTAATTTACCAGATGATGTTAAAGAGTGGATAAAAACTGCTGAGAGTTTCTTGGAAGAAACAAAGCCTTGGGAAGTTGAGGCAGAAATGAATAGTGGCAAGGTCCCAGAAGAAATTGATAGCAAACACAGGCAGATGGCAATTGATCTTGGATTATCAAGTATGGATATGCCAAAAAGTATTGGCGGAAAAGAATTATCCAATCTTCAGCAAGTCGCTGTTTGGGAAGTCTTGGGAAGGAGTACAAATGCCCTGACATGGTGTTTCTCAGAACCTCAGAAATGGATGCTTGAGGCATGCAACGAAGAACAAATTAAAAAATACATTCTGCCGATCATGGATGGAAGTCGACACGAATGCTATGCAATCACGGAATCTGAGTCAGGTTCAGAGCTTGATGTTTCAGCCACTGCAAAAAAAGTGGATGGTGGATATGTTGTCAATGGTGAGAAATGGTATGTAACTGGCGCCAATCATGCCGACTTCTTTTTTATCCAAGCAGTCATCCAAGATGGAGATGATGTAATTGGTGATGCTTTATTTTTCCTAGATATGGACCAAGAAGGAATTGAGCATGTTCGAACACCGCTTTTTTCTCATACATTTGATAGTCATCATCCTATTTATAAATTCCATGATGTTTTCATACCCGACGAGAACTTGATTGGATCAGAAGAAGATGGAATGAGTTATTCGCTGGCATGGTTCAGAAGGGAACGCTTGATGATCGCTGCTAGATGCTGTGGTGCAGCTGCAAGATTAATAGAAGAAGCAACTGAATTTTCTCAAGAGAGAAAAGTTAAAGGCGGACTTTTATCAGAACAACAAGCAATCCAATTTATGCTTGCTGACAGTGTCACTGAACTTTGGGCAACAAGACTGATGCTTTATGAAACAGCTATGGCGCATGATCGAGAAGATGATGTGAAAGCACTTCATTATCGATGCTCTGCAGTCAAACTTTATGCTTCAGAAATGGCAAATAAAGTTGCAGACAGAGTTGTACAAATCTTTGGAGGCAGAGGCTATATGAGAGAATTTGCTGCCGAGAGATTTTATAGAGAGCTTAGAGTAGATCGAATCTGGGAAGGGACTTCAGAAGTTCAGCGTCTCATTATCGCTGGAGGCCTTCTTAAGAAAGGTCTTAAGGATCTCTAAAAGGGTCAGTTTCTTGAAAAATAAACCAGCCATTCTTGATTGGGTCTCTATCATTGGACTTTCAGCTGTTTGGAGCAGCGCATTTGTATTCATTAAACAAACAACGCCAATCTTTGGGGCAGTTGGTTTGGTCTTTATGCGGCTATTCATTTCGGCAATTATTCTTAGTCTCTTATTTATTAGGCCAAAGCATTTTAAAACCATCCGAGATAATCTTGTTCCAGTCTTCATAGTTGGTGCTACAAATGTGACCATACCGTTTATGTTCTTTGCACTATCTGCCTATTACATCAATGCGGGTTCAATGGCAGTTGTGAATGGAAGCACGCCACTGTTTGCCTTTCTTTTTTCAATTCTATTGCTGGGATTCTCATTCAGATGGATCCAATTTTTAGGCATTCTGATGGGCATTATTGGCTTGATCATTTTTGTGGGAGTTGACGCATTGGAATTTCATCCGATGGCAAATCTCTCTGCTGTCATGGGTGCAATGATGTATGGCCTCTCAATGGTTTATATCTTTAAGTTAAATTTCAAAGACACCAAGCTCATGGCAGCAGCAAGTATGGTTGCTGCAACTATTTGTATTGCTCCTCTATTGATTTTTTTTCCAATCCCCTGGGATATAGTTACGACTGAATCGATGATCAGCGTTATTTATTTAGCTACTTTTTGTACTGGATTGGCTTATATCCCCTACTTTATTCTGATTAGGAATGTTGGACCTGTAAGCACATCAATTATTGCGATGCTTGTTCCAGTTTTTGGAATGTTATGGGCCTATGCTTTACTCGAAGAAAAGATAACGTTATTGATGTCCATCGGTTGCTTGTTTATTGTTATAGGTATCTTGATGACCAATGTAATTGGAAACAACAACGAAAAAAAATCTGCATAACCCAAATTGATTATGAAATTAAATTTAATTAAGGCTTTACTGCCGATACTATTTCTTTCTCAGCTATCACAGGCTGAAGGGGTTGTTAATTTCTATAACTGGGCAGATTACATTGGCGAATCAACCATCAGAGATTTTGAGGAAGAATATGGCATAAAAGTCAATTACGATGAGTATGATTCTTCTGAGATTGTTGAAGCAAAACTTTTGGCAGGAAACTCTGGATATGATTTGGTGGTTCACTCGAGTATGTATTCAAAAAGATTGATGCCGCTTAAAATATTTCATGAAATTGATCCTGCGAAACTCTCAAACTTTGAAAAACTCGACCCAATGCTAATGGAGATGCTCGATGAAATTGACTCTGGAAATAAAATCATGATTCCATACAGCTACGGATCAACTGGCGTCAGTTATGATGCAAAGAAAATTCTTGCCAGAGATCCTAATCCACCAATTGGCAGTGCTGACATGCTCTATGATGCTGAGACAATCTCAAAATTTGCAGATTGCGGCATCAGCATCCTTGATTCACCCACAGATGTCATCCCTCAAGCACTTGTCTATCTTGGTTATGATGACAGTTCAAAAGATCCAGATGAGCTCCAGGAAGCAGAGGATCTTTTACATGAGGCGAGACCATACATAAAAAAATTCACTTCAAGCACATTACTGAATGATCTGGCAAACGGTGATGTTTGCATCGCGATGAGTTGGGCTGGTGATTACGCCACAGCGAGTGCTCGAGCGAGTGAAGCGGGTAAAGACATTGATCTGAGATATTTTGTGCCTGAGGAAGGAGGGCTACTTTGGGTAGATATCATCGTGATTCCAAAAGATGCAAAGAATTTAGAGAATGCTTATTTATTGCTTGATTATCTTCTCCGACCTGAAGTCAGTGCAGATTTTGTCAATTTGACGCATTATGCAAGCCCTGTACCAGATGCAAAACCTTTCATAAAGGAAGAGGTACTCAATGACACGGCAGTTTACCCAACACCTGAGATCATGGATCGACTCTTTTTCACAGAGGTAGATCCACCAAAATACACAAGGATAAAAACAAGAATTTTTAGTCGATTTAAAACAGGAATCAAAAAACGAGAAAGAAAATGACAAGTGATGAACAAAATTTCATTGAAATAAAAGGTGTCAGTAAACATTTTGGTGAGATTATTGCCGTAGACAATGTTGATTTAGCAATCAAAAAAGGCGAGCTTTTTTCCATACTTGGGGCATCGGGCTCTGGTAAAACGACCCTTTTGAGAATATTGGCTGGCTTAGAAATACCTAGCCAAGGAAGCATACTAATTGATGGCGTGGACATGACATCAGTGGCTCCATATGACAGACCTGTAAACATCATGTTCCAAAACTATGCTTTATTCCCACACATGAGTGTGTTTGAGAATATTGCATATGGTTTAAAAAAAGAAGGATTGCAAAAAGAAAGCATTGAAGAAAAAGTTCAGAAAATGCTCACATTAGTGAAACTTGAAGGTTATGAAAACAGAAAACCCAACCAGCTCTCTGGCGGCCAGTCTCAAAGAGTCGCTCTGGCTAGATCGCTTGTGAAAGAGCCAAAAGTTCTTCTCCTAGACGAACCCATGGCGGCATTGGATAAAAAGCTCAGGCAGAGCACTCAGTTTGAGCTGATGGATATTCATGATGAACTTGGTATAACCTTTGTAATTGTCACGCATGACCAAGAAGAAGCAATGACGCTGTCAGATCGAATTGCGATCATGGAACAAGGGCAGTTTGTTCAAATAGGTTCTCCAAATTTAATATATGAAAATCCAAGTTCTAAGTTTGTGGCTGACTTCTTGGGCAATATCAATCTTCTTGAAGCGATCGTCACTGAACAAAATGACAAAGAGATCATTGTCGACTGTGCCGCACTTGGGGGTGAGTTAAAGTTTGATCAAACTGAACAAGCGAATGCATCTGAAATGACTGTAGCCCTGAGACCAGAGAAAGTAATGATCGAAAAAAACATGCCAACGAATGATGACCAAAGTCATATCAAAGGTATTGTTGAAGACTTTGGATACTTCGGTAATCTTTCTATTTATCGTGTCAAAACTGAAAGTGGGCATGTCATTCAGGTCAGTAAGCAGAATAGAGATCGAGTTGAGCAGTCCATTAAGTGGGAAGATGAGGTTTACCTTTCTTGGGATAATGACAGCCTGATGTTATTGGGTGAATAGTGTCTGGTTTACTTGTAAATACAAATAATTCAATCAGAGAAAATCTCTGGAGATACTTTATTGTTGCCATTCCTTATATTTGGCTATTGCTTTTCTTCCTCGCTCCCTTTGTCATTGTCTTCAAAATCAGTCTGGCTGATCCAATCATTGCTCAACCTCCATTTACACCATTCTTTAATGAAAGCTCGGATGGTGGATTTTCAATCTATACGACATTTGATAACTTTTTGTATTTGTTTCAAGATTCGCTCTACTTCGTTACCTATCTCAATTCTGTAAAACTTGCTTTTATTGCAACTCTTTTTACCTTGCTGATTGGATATCCAATTGCATATGGAATAGCGAGATCACCACAGCCCACTCGAAACATTCTACTCTTATTGGTTGTTATACCTTTCTGGATTTCTTTTCTTTTAAGGGTCTATTCTTGGATGGGAATTCTTAAAACAAATGGATTGATAAACGGGTTTTTACTTTGGTTGGGTGTCATCGATCAACCCCTCGAGCTTCTATATACCGATACAGCTGTATACATTGGTATGGTTTATTCATATCTGCCGTATATGATACTTCCGCTATATGCGAACCTGGTCAAACTCGACGTGAGGTTGCTAGAGGCAGCTTCAGACTTGGGTGCGAAAAAATGGCAAGGGTTTTTGGATGTCACTTTGCCGTTATCAATGCCAGGAATCATTGCAGGATGCTTATTAGTATTCATACCAGCGATCGGTGAATATGTTATACCTGCACTTCTCGGTGGTGCAGACACATTGATGATTGGAAGGGTTCTCTTTGATGAATTTTTCCTCAATAGAGATTGGCCGGTTGCATCGGCAGTTGCGATTGTTCTTCTTTTGTTATTGGTTCTACCAATTGTTTATTTCCAAAAGAAACAAGCGCAAGAAACATCGGCGGCAGCAGCGTAATGTTGAATCAGAGATCAAGATTCATCTTTTCAGCCCTTTGTTTTGGTTTTGCGTTTTTATACATCCCAATTCTTCTAGTCATTATTTACTCATTTAATGACTCTCGATTGGTGACCGTGTGGGGTGGATGGTCATTTAGATGGTATGTCGAGTTATTCAACAATGAGAATATCTTAAATGCTGCACTGTTGAGTTTTCAAATAGCTGCTATCACAGCAACATTTGCAACAATCATGGGAACGATGGCTGGCTTTATCATGGCGAGGATAAAAAAATTCAGAGGAAGATTGCTATTCTCAGGAATGATTGCTTCTCCATTGGTGATGCCTGAAGTGATCACTGGGCTATCCCTGCTGCTTTTGTTTGTGTCACTGCAAGATTTCATAGGTTGGCCAACTTCAAGAGGAATGAATACCATTACAATTGCTCACATCACATTCTCCATGGCCTATGTTGCAGTGATCATTCAATCAAGATTAACTGAGATCAATGATTCATTAGAAGAAGCAGCAATGGATTTGGGAGCAAGGCCACTTCGAGTTTTATGGGATATCACTCTGCCAATCATATTTCCCGCGATGATTTCTGGATGGCTTTTATCGTTCACCTTGTCGTTGGATGATTTAGTGATTGCCAGTTTTGTTTCTGGCCCTGGAGCAACAACCCTTCCTATGTTGATATTCTCTAAGGTTCGTCTGGGCGTCTCTCCAGATATCAATGCATTGGCCACAATCTTAATTGTTGTGGTCACACTAGGATTGTGTATTGCTGCTTGGATCACATCAAGGCAAAATAGATCAGCCAAATAATCCTTTAAGAAAAAAATATGGTCAAAGACGAACATTCAGCCCTAAAGGCATCTTTTGAGAGAGCGCTCGAATTCTTGAATGCTGGTGATCATGTCATGGCAGAAAAGATCTGCAGAAAAACAATTAAAGAGGTTTCAAGCAGTGATCCAAACATCCAAGTATTACTAGCTGTTTCTCTTATCAGACAAGGGCGATCAGGATCAGCTGTGAAACGATTAAAACACACTCTTAGAGCATTTCCAGATTTCCCACCGGCACATGAAGAATTGGGCAATGCTTTGTTGGCACAAAATAAGCCGGAAAATGCAATCGAAGCCTTTAAAAAAGTGCTCCAGCTCAAACCCGATAATGCTGGCGCTATGATCAAGCTTGGGAAAATATATAAAAAACTTGGAAGAAACGATGAGGCGAATGAGTTTTATAAATCTGCACTCTCACTTGAGCCAACAAAAGAACGCCTTGCAACAGCCGCACAAGCATTTGCAAGAGGACAAATCGAAGAGGCTGAAAAAATTACCAGGGAGACTTTAAGAGAGTATCCAGATGATGTGGATGGATTGAGATTACTGGCAAGCATTGCAAATAAGATGGAGCAAAGACCCGATGCCATTGTTCTTCTAGAAAGAGCTGTTCAAATCAAACCAAGATTCGCAGGTGCATGGGCTGATTTAGCAGAAACATATACCGAATCGGAGGATTATGGAAAAGCGCTGGATGCAGTCCAAAGAGTCATCAAGCTTCAACCAAAATTACCATTCGGACATATGATCAGAGGAAGCATTCTGGGTAAAATGGATGATCATGAAGGGTCAATAAAGTCCTATGAGAGCGCTCTTGAAATAGAACCACAACACATTGGAAGCAACATGGGCTTGGGCAATATACTCAAGACCATTGGTCGTTATGATGATGCCGTTGCTTCATATAAGAAATGCATTGAAGCGCAACCCATGTTCTCAGAAGCATATTGGAGCCTTGCGAATCTAAAAACATATACATTTGAACAATCTGAAATAGATAAGATGGAGGAGCATGTTCAGAATCCTGATCTTCCACCAGCAAGCAAAGCTTTTTTTCATATCGCGCTTGCCAACGCAAAAGAAAAACAAAAGAAATACGACGAGGCTTGGTACCACTTTTTCACAGGAAATGAGTTAAGAAGACAAACAGAGGTCTATGATTCAGTGACAACACAAGTGACTCATGAAACCTTGATGGAAACATTCACCAAAGATTTTGTTAAAACCACCAAAGGCAAGGGCTGCCAAAGTGATGCGCCAATATTCATTCTAGGACTGCCAAGGTCAGGGTCAACATTGGTTGAGCAAATTCTAGCAAGCCATAGCAAAGTCGAAGGCACAAGAGAGCTGCCTGATATTTCCCTGCTAGGAAGAAAGCTGACAAAAATAAAGCCTCCAGGGGTCAAATATCCTGATGCTGTCAAACACATGACCGATGAGGAAATGATTGAATTTGGGGAAGATTATCTTAAAACATCTATGAGATACAGAACAGACAAGCCCTACTTCATTGATAAAATGCCCAATAACTTTGCACACATTGGATTCATTAAAACCATTCTTCCAAATGCAAAAATCATCAATGCAAAAAGACATCCATTAGACAGCTGTGTCAGTTCATTTAAGCAATTATTTTATAAAGGTCAATCTTGGAGCTATGACCTCTTTGAAATAGGAGAGTATTACCTTGAATACGTTCGTCTGATGAACCACTGGCATGAAATATACCCAGGTGACATCTATGACATCAGCTATGAGAACCTGATTGAAAACCAAGAAGAAGAAACAAAAAAACTAATTGATTACTGCGGTCTTCAATGGGAAGAAGGATGTCTAAAGTTCTATGAAAATAAACGATCTGTTAATACTGCTAGCTCAGAACAAGTGAGGCAACCGATCTATAAAGGCGCAATGTTTGCATGGAAGAATTATGAATCTGAATTGGGTCCGCTGATTGAAATTTTAGAGCCCGTACTCAACGAACTTCCAGAAGTTTAGACTGATTTTGCCTTGTCTCTGATGTCAGGAGGCATGTAATCAAATATAAATGTGATTCGATCCTCCTTGCCTCGGTTCATAACACTGTGAGTGTTTTGATTATTGACTTCATAAACCTTTCCAACTTCTAGATGGAATGGTCTGCCCCCTATGGTGAAGCGAACAAGGTCATTGGTTGTGATGGGTATGTGAATTCTATGTGCAATATGAAATGAAGGATGCTT
>CETH01153404.1_pt1 | contig 10741 bp, 7 predicted proteins | sample 361461 | NCBI WGS metagenome assembly CETH01 (sample SAMEA2622695, study PRJEB7988) | marine metagenome | isolation source: saline water (ENVO:00002010), including
TTTTTTTAACATCAGAGAAAGATTTTGTCTTATCCATATCAATAACTAAATTAGGTTTTTTAGGTTCATGCCAAGCAATATCTAACCCAACCAAATTTTTCTCCTCTCCCTTAGCAAACTTCTCATAAATACCTTTCGGATCTCTTTCTTTTACTAAATCGATAGTTGCCTTTAAATATATTTCAAAATATTCTGAAAAATTTTTCCTATTCCAATCCATTAGTTCAGTATTTGAATATAGCGCAGATACAATCACAATTAAATTTTGATTTTCTAAAAACAAACATAATTTTTGTATTCTTTTTATCTGTCTAATTCTATCTTTTTCTTCATAACCTAAATCATCCTCATACATCTGTCTTATTACATCACCATCTAAATTGACTAAATTAGGGAATTTATGTTTATAACTTTTTATAATTGAATTTGCTATAGTAGTTTTTCCTGCTCCAGATATTCCTGTCATCCAAATTACCAATTGTTCTTCTCCAATCTTTTTTACTAAATAATTGAAATTTTTTCATTATAATTTCACTTTTATAATAATTATTAGTTTATTTGATAAATTACTTTCCCTGAAATCATATATATTTTTCTTTATATAACATATATTATTTTAAATAATAAATAATATTCACCTGAAATTTATTTTATTTCTTCCAGGTATTTGATAAGAGTATTTAGATTTATATAAACTATACTCAATTAAATATTACATAGGATTTTGGTGCCATAATTTAGGCGTATTATTAATTATATTAATTACGGTATTAAAATCTAAATCTAACATTTCAAGATATTCTGAAATATTTTCATACCTAGGGGCATTTTCTTTCTCTACCAATTCTAAAGCTTGATTTCTTGTTAAAACACCTTCTCTAACTTGATTACTTCTAAATGTATCATGCTCAGTGAAACCAGCAATTGTATAGTATATATAATTATAAAAACCTGCTGTACCATCTCCTATTCTCCAAGTAGTACTAGTATCCTTTGCTAACTCCCAGTCATATTCATTAATTAAAGTTCTATCTATTAAATTTTCATCCCACAATAAGTAATCATATATATAATAATAATCTTCTTTTTTCTTAAAACTTCTATAATATTCTCCAGATAGTGAATCCCATAATGATGAGTTTAAATATGCTGGATTTTTTATCATTTCTTTTGAGCGTAAGTATTGATATCTTAACTGTTTTAATGCTCCAAAAGTATATGTTCGCTTTGTCTCAAAGTCTGGAGGATAACCTAAAAAGCCAGATTTAAAATGAGTAACTTCAAATGGACTATAACCCCATAAGTTTAAATTAATTTTTGTTTCTTTTTTAATATCATCAATATATTTGTAAAAATGTTTATCTCCGGCAGTAAAAATATTTACCATTCCTAAATGTGGTTTCTTAAGCCAGGCATTTATATTTTTTCTGATATTGTTCCTTTTCTTTTGGATATTTGCAGAAACAATTATATTTTCTATTCCTAATTTTGCACACATTCTACTAATATTTCTTCTGCCAATGTCAGAAGTCATTCCCCAGTCATAGGTATAAGTAATAGGCTTCATTTTTAAATCATTAATAATGACATGCAGAGAATACGAACTGTCTCTTCCACCCGAAAATGGAACTATACAATCTGGCCCACTTTTTTTTCTATAATTTTCTAAAATTTTTAAAAAATCTTTCTTAGGTTTGGGAGAACCTCTTTCTTTATAATTTAGACAATAATTACATACGCCTTCTTTATTAAAATATATAAAAGGAAATGTATGTGGAAGTGTGCATTTTGTGCATCTCACCACATGAGGTTTAGTACTATCTAATAATTTTTCTTTATTAGATGAAAAATTTTTATTAGAGACTAGTAATCTTCTTTTTACTTTATAATCTTTCACAGCAATATTTTTATCAGCAGCTAGTGGAATATCTATAATTTTTATTTTTTTATTTATATTTAAAATTTTTTCACAATTAAGGTCTTTTAGATGAAATTCTTCTGAAGAAAAAAGTATAGTATCTTTTTTATAGCCAATATATAAACTTCCATGATTTGAAAATAAAATTAATTTTCCTAGTTTTGGTAATGCAATTGCTACTGAAAAAGTGCCCTGACATTTTGATAAAAAAATGTCTTTAAAATATTCTAAATCTGTATTTTTAGAATATTTTTTTAATAATACATAAAATACTTCAGTATCTAAGTTACTAGAACGTTTAATATTTTCGCTTTTAAAAATTTCATTATCATTAACTACTATACCATTATGAAAAATACATATATTTTCACTTAAAAAAGGCTGATTTGCATAATTATCATTAGTAATTAATCTGCCAATTCCTAAAAAGACTTCCAGATTATTAAGTTTTATACTATTAACGAGTTTTGAAATATCATAATCAGCTCTTTCCACTGAATATTCATCTTGAAAAAGCATTATACCACTTGAGTCTGAGCCTCTTCTCTTAGCATGTTTTGCTAAACTCCTAATATATGCTTTATTATTATTATTTTTTCCTATTACACCAAAAATTCCACACATAGTATTTAACCGATCAATTATTATTTACAATATTTGCCAAAATTTTTTCTTCTTCATTCATTCTTTTTTCCCAAGTTTTAATGAATTTTAATTTAGTTAAAGCAATTTTCTCTTTAAAAAATTTAATTTTATTAGGATTATTTAAAAGAAATAAAATTTTATCTTTTAAATCATTTACGTCATTAACTTTATAATAAACTACAGCATCAGCTAGCAATTTATGAGTTTCAATATCAATAAACTTTTTATTTTGAGGATAAGGTATAACCATACAATCATTAGAACTAATTGCTTCAAGGTTTGTGTTTATTAAATTACCATCAGTATTTGCAGAAACATATATATCAGATCCTAAGTGGTGTTTTAAAACATCTATATGAGGTATACTTTTTAAGAATTGGAAACTATCTAAAAAACCAGAATTTTTACAGATATTAATAGACTCTTCATATAAAGTGCCGTCTCCTATAATAATAATATTTAAATTATCTTTACTGCTTTGCAAAACCTTAATCATTGCTCTTAAAAATATTAAAATACCCTTATATTCCTCAAGTCTTCCTACAAAAAGAATAGTTTTATATTCTTTATTTACTTTTTTTATCTTTTGTAAATTATCTACTCCATTAAGCAAGACATATCTTGGAACATGTTTTGCCAAAGTTTCTTGAAACCAATATTCAATCCCACTTCCATCTTGAGTGCCTATAACAGCAGAAAAATTTCCTCTATAGGAGTATTTATAAATTCTATGCACTATTCTTTGACTATTTGTTATAGATCTCCAAAAGGAACATATACCCAAAACTCTGACTACAATTGGCTTTGATGGAAAAAGTTTTGTCAGAACAAAGGCTATTACAACATTTGCTGAATCACAATAAATTATATCTGGATTTATTTTTCTTATATAAAATATAATTCTTATACATTGTCTTAAATCTCTCATAATCATTGCTAATTTTCTTGGTATAAAATTAAAAAAATAATTTGTTCCACATAATACTTTAATATTTGCTTTTAAATTTTCTACTTTTAAATCTATATCTTTCTCTTCTACCCAATTTGATGTGTACGTTTTACCTGAATCTTTAGCTGTGAAAATAATAAATAAAGTGTGATTTAAACTTAATTTTTTAAATAGATTATAAATTGTAGGGACACCTTCAGGCTTCCAAGATTTCTGATATAAACTTTTTTCAAACCCAGAATAAAGCCGAGTTACAAATAATATATTCATATTAGTGATTTTATTTGAATTATTTATTTTTTTTACCATAATCTAAATCTATATTTTGCCAATTTTTGCCAAGATTCATATTTTCTGCAATAATAGTAAACCAAGAGATATAGTGTCTTGCACCATTTTTATTTTTTATAATATCTAAATATGAAAAAATACTTTCCCCACAAATATTATCCATCCAATAACTTAAATATTTTTTTTCAAATCGATGCCATTTATTTTTACCTAAAAATACAAAAAATGGTTTTGTTAAAAATCTGATTATTCTCATCCAATATGGAGAAACAAAATACTTATAATTATAATTTTCTCCCCACACTTTTCCCATATTTAATTCAAATAAGGTTTCCTTATATAATTTTTGATTAAATTTATATTTTAGTGGCACACTCGACCAAAATGTCATAAATGATTTATCCCAAAGAGGTAAACACCAATTGAATCCATATGCTTCAAAAAGTCTTTGACAATTATTTACAAACTTTGCTTGTCTATTTTCATACTCTAAAAATTCAAATATGCCTTCTATCATAAAATTATCACTTATATTATATGAACTTTTTTTTAGTTGTTTTAATAATAATTCTTTAATTACTTTTTTATTTTTTTCTGACTTTAATGAATTCCATAATGAATAATGTTTATCAAAATGTTTCTCAATTAAATCATTTAAAAATAAATTAATATTTGTAATTTTTTTTGGAATATTTTCTATATGAGGAATATGCCCTCCTGTAATAAAATCTCCCGAATTACCATTAACAATTATATCTTCTTTTTTTAAAAATCTTCTTTTTAGAAGAACATCTAATGCTAATAGACCTTGAATTGTTGTGGTTGCACAACCATCAACTGTTTTAGAAATAAAATTTTTATATTCTAAACTAGCAAAATATTCTTTAGCCTGATTTTGATTTATTTCTACAAACTCCCAATCATATCCTAGTGTCTTAGCTATTATTTTTGAGGCTCTACTCTCATAGTTATTTTTTAAGCCATATGAATAACACTTTACATTAACATAATTTAAATCTTTTAAACCAGATGCCACTAATCTAGAATCTAATCCTGCAGATAAAGGTATAGCTATAGTTCTACCATTTGCTTTTTTAACTAATTTTTCTAATAACTCCTTAATTTTAATTTTTAATTCTTCTTTAAATTTATCATATGGTTGAGTTTTGAATTCCCATGGTTCATAAAAATAATATTTTTTCAAATAAAGATTACTCTCAATGCTATAAAATAAATAATAACCAGGATTTATATTATTAATACCTTGCCACAATGTACCTTCATCAATTGTATAACCAGACATTTGAAAAGCAATAAGTTGATTTTCATCCACTTTACTTTGATATTTATTTGCAATATTTCGAGCTTGAGGAGACAATATTAAATTGTTATTTATTTTTTTCCAAAAAATAGGAATAGTTCTAGCACAATCAACTGCTGCTAATATCCATTTTTTAGAAATAATTATAATACCAAAATGGTCATCCAAGTTATTTATAATTTTATTGATATAATTAAGGTTTACTTTTTCTTTAATTAATAATTTTTTAATTAAATAATTATATATTTCCTTATTATTGTCTCCAGATAACCAAATTACATAAGTACCATATGTATACTTTACCCAATTATCCAAAGTATCAGGAATAAATTCAGCAGTAATATTATTTTTATTACTCATTTTTTATAAAAACTTTTTTAATAAAGTCCAAAATATATTGTTTTCAGAAGAAACTGTAAATAATAATTTGATACCATTTAAGTATGTAAGCCTTAATAAAATATTCATATATATTTTCCAGTACTTTTATTCATCTTACTTTGAAAATTGTCTTTATTAAATCACCCTCCAAGAACTTATTCGGATTGTCTGAATCAATATAAGATTTAAATGCTATTAAACTTTTGTTAAATTTCATTTCAGTATTTGCAAGTATATTATTATTCGAATGTGCAAAGCATAAATTAAAAGTACTACTTAACATAAGTCCATTTTTAAGAAACTCTTGACGAAGTAAGCTAGTATACAAATTATTTTTATCAAAATTTGATTTAAAAATAATTTGAGGCCACCAATCAATATTAGATATTGTTATATAATCCAATAAACTCAACTGTTTTAATATATTATTTAAACTTTCAATTAATTTTTTGCCATAAGACTTATTTTTATTTATTACATCTAATTTTTCAATTTTATTTATATTAGCTATAGCTGCAGAAAGTGAAATTGCTTCTCCCCCAAAAGTAGAAGAGAAAAATATCTCCTCCATATAATTCATTATTTCTTTTTTACCTACTACAGCTGATAAAGGATAACCATTTGCCATAGCTTTACCTAGACAAGTAATATCCGGAATTATTCCATACTCAGATTGTGCGCCTCCTAAATTAACTCTAAATCCACTAATTATTTCATCAAATATTAATATTACTCCATGTTTATTGCATAAATGTCTTATTCTCTTAAGCGAATCAATATCTGTTTTAACTAAACCTGCTGGTTCTAATATAACTGCAGCAAACTTATTTATATATCTATTAAATAAAATCTCTAAGCTATCTGCATCGTTAAAATTAAATTTTTTAGTTAAATTCTCTACTTCTTTAGGTACTCCCAATTTTCTTGATGATGATCCTATATACCAATCATGCCAGCCATGATATCCAGCTACTGCAACCATATCTTTTTTAGTGTAAGCTCTTGCAAGTCTAATTGCTGCAGTAGTTGCATCTGAACCATTTTTTCCAAATCTTACCATCTCTGCGCTTGGTATAATATTAACTAATTTTTCTGCTAATTTATGTTCTAGTATAGAAGGAAGGGAATAAACTGTTCCCTTATTAATCTGATTAATTACTGCACTATCTACATCTTTGTCACAATATCCTAAAACTATTGGTAACAAACCTAAAATATAATCAATATAATGGTTTCCATCTATATCTACTATTTTAGCACCATAAGCTCGATCTATAAATAAAGGTGCAACACCCTTAGGCCACTGCATATAGCTTTTTGAGAATGTTTGGCTAGCAAGCGGAATTATTGAAGAAACATTTTTAAAAAAGTTATTACTTTTTTTATATTTATCCTTTAATTTTTTATAAGATTCTTTAGAACCCTCATTTATATTTATACCTTTACTAAGAATTTGAATTTCTGGTTTGTTTACTAAAAATGATATTATATCCATCCATTTCACATCACTTGGTAAGTTTTCAAAAATTAAATTTAAAAAATCTAAATCTTTCTGCTCATCTAAAGTCCATCTCAAATTACTAAAATCTGATGTATATTCTAAAGATTTTATCTTAATGATGTTAGAATGCGCCTTATTTTTTCTCATACCATGCATATATGTAGTAACATGTTCCCTTGAAAATGAATCTAATGAAAACTTATCAGCTTCAAATAGTATTCTTTTTGTAAACACCTCCACATCTAAGCCATCAGGAAATGTTCTATTTATAATATTTGACGCATAATCTGAATTAGATGAGATTAAAAGTTCAATAGTCTGATCAATAATCTCTGGATCAATTAATGGACAGTCTCCAGTAAGTCTTATTACCAAATCAGCTTTATATTTTAATGTAGTTTCGACATATCTTGATAAAACATCATTGTCATTACCCCTATAAACATCTTCATTACTATATTCTTTTATAGTTTGTTCTAAATAATCATTTTCTTTTGCATTCCCTGTAGCTATGACAATTTTATCTATTAATTTAGAACACTTCACTCTATTTATCATTCTAATAATAGCAGGAGTTCCATTTAAGTCTGCCAAAGCTTTATTTGGAAGCCTAGAAGAAGACATTCGAGCTTGAATAACACATAATATTTTTAAATTCTTAATCATAAAGTCTATCTAATTTAATTGGTGTATTTTTGGAAATATTTGTTTTTACTACCTTACCAATAACTTTATAGAAATCTTTTGGACTTAAACCATTAATACCTTTAGCTGGCCTCATAAATAAAATATCATCTTCACTAATTTTATGGTTGATAGGTAAATTATTTTTTGAAATAATTATTCTTCTCATCCATTTTTTGTTCTTAGATTCTAAATTACTAACCCATTCTATTTTACTTCCTAACATAGATTTAAAAAGTTTAATATTTTCTATCATTTCCTTAAAGTTTTTAGCATCTAGAGATATTTTATGATCAAAACTTTTTCTATTAACATCTAAAGTAAAATGCTTTTCTATTACCATGCTTCCTAAAACTGTCGCAGCCAAAACTGCCTCATAACCTAATGCATGATCTGAATAACCTATCGGAAAAGAGTATTTTTTATTTAAAATTTTAATTAAAGATAAATTTGTTTGATCGTACGGAGTAGGATAAGAAGATACGCAATGCATTAAAACTAAAGACTTATTTCCTGTTTGTGTAAAACTATTTACGGCTTCCTGAATCTCAGCTTCATTTGCAGTACCTGTAGAAATAATAACAGTTTTATTAAAGCTAGCAATTTTTTTAATTAAAGGAATGTGTGTAATTAAACCAGAAGAAATTTTATATATTTTAGGCTTAAGTTTTTTAACCCATTCTAAAGTCTTAAAGTCTCCAACAGTAGTAAAAGGTTCAACTCCGAGAGATTTTGCATAGTTAAACATTTTTTCAGTATCCTCTGGTCCTAACCATGCTTTTTTAAATAAACTATAACTTAAAGTATCTTTCGCATAATTCTCATCAGGATCTAGAGATTGCAATTTAATGGCATTTGCACCTGCCAAAGCTGCCTGTTTTATCATATCAGCACATACTTTTATATCACCCTCATGATTGATACCTATTTCAGCTATAACATAAACAGATTTGTTATGATTAAAAATTTTTGACCCTATTTTAAATTGTTTTGTCATTTAGCCTCTGTAATTTCATAATCAAAATACTATTCTAAAGCCATATATGGAATAATAATTTTTCCATCTGGTAAACTTTTTAAATCTATATTTTTGTCTTCAGATAAATCTATCATATCATCAATAAAGTTAATACCTGCAGCAATAGTAACTGCCACACTTCCACTTGGCCGCGGATTTATTTCTAATATCATTGGAGTACCTTTTGAGTCCATCATAACATCACAATCATATAACCAAGATAAATTAAATATTTTAGCCAGATTTTTTGCTAAATCGTGCATAGAAGTTATATTCTCTATAATATGTCCATCATTAGGAATGTTAGGATTGATTCTTCTTCTAACAACTGAACGCTTTATATCTCCTTTCCAAGATAATAAATCTATATCATAAATTGGTTCTTTCAGCTTTTCCATCACGATAAGAGGAAAAAAATTATTATATAATTTTAAATTATTTTTAATAAACTGACTATAAGAGATACACCCTTTATTATTATTTTTACTAATAATACTTACATTTCTTCCACCTCTTCCCGATGAAGGTTTTACTACTACGTCAATATTTTTTTCAAGTAATAATGAGACACTCTCTTCTAATTCAATTAGAGAATTTACTTCATAAAATACTGGGCTTTGAATATTATTTTCTTTTAGAAAATTATAAGTATTAATTTTACTAGATAATATTTTTAAAACTTCATAATTAACGCAAGTTAAAATACAATTATGTTTTTCTATTTTTTCTCTTTCTTTAGATAAAGAAAGAGCTTCTTCGTCTGAACAAGGCATCACCATGTTAATTTTATGCTGTACTACTAATTCTTCTATTCTAGAAGTATATTCTTTTTCATCACCTAAAGGAACTAGAGCGAACTGATCACAAAATATTTGAGCATTTTTAGATACCTTATTATCCACAGCAATAATTTTTATATTATATTTACTAGTAGCTAATATTCTTCTCCTTAATTCAGCAGATAAACCACCACCCGAACAAGTAAACATAATAGTAAAATTTTTCATTCTATATCCTCTAAACTAATGGGTTCCCATTTATTAAATTTTTTAATATCAAACTTAAAATTATTAGCCGCTAAATATATTTTATTTGAAAAAAAAATTTCATCTTTAGTTTTATGAACGAAAAAATCCTTTATGTTAGCTTCTTTTTTAAAACCAGCTTTCATGTAAGCATTAATAGAGCCTAGATTAAAAGAATCTATACTTGCAACAAACTTTCTAATACCACTATCCAGAAAAACTTTTTCTTTCAAATTTTTTATAGCCTTTGAAGCAATACCTTTTCCCCAATACTTTTTATCTCCGATTACTGTGACTAAATCAGAGACCCCATCACTTCTTCTTATAGGACCTACTTTAATATTTCCTATATGTATATTTTTTGTATTATCCCAAATAGCATATATGTAATATGATCTTTGAATAATACCATTTATTAAATATTCCTTACTTTCTGATATAGATATATTTTTTGCTTCCAAATATTCTGTTACCTCTGAATCGGCAAACCAGGAAACATATTTAGAATTAATATCTTTTAAAGTTAAAGGTCTCATATAAATATCTAACTTTTTCATTATATCCTATTAAATTTATTTACTATATTATTAATATATCCTGCAGCTCTAAATGCTGTATTACCTTCCGGACCTAGAATATAGTCATTAATTAATTTTAAACGAATTTCTCTTTTTAAATTCCATTTAGTAATTAAGTCATTAAACGGAATGGATAAAAGCTCTTTTAATTTACTTTCCCATCCATTTTTATCTAAATTTATGACAAAAAAGGAATCTTCAAAAAGTTTTTCTAATTTCTTAGATAATAATGGGTAACACATAGAAGATTTTAGATAAATTACTGGTGTATTCTTATATATACACCAACTTAAAGTACTATAATTAGAGTCTGTAACAATTATATCTGCAACTGCTCTCATATACCTGAAATCAAAATCTCCAACTAAATTTATATTTGACTTAAGTTTTAAAATTTTGGAATAACTCGGTTGATATAATAATCTTTGAG
>CETH01024506.1_pt1 | contig 10740 bp, 9 predicted proteins | sample 361461 | NCBI WGS metagenome assembly CETH01 (sample SAMEA2622695, study PRJEB7988) | marine metagenome | isolation source: saline water (ENVO:00002010), including
GATATTAAAGTTTCAGATTCAGTTGGTCTTGCTTCTCTTTTAAAATAACCACCGGGAATTTTACCTGCAGCATAATATTTTTCTTGATAATTTACTGAAAGAGGAAAATAATCTGTTTCTGGATTTACCTTTTTTGCTCCAACAACAGTCGCAATTACAACTGTTTCTCCCCAAGTAGCAATTATAGCTCCGTCTGCTTGTCTCGCAACTTTTCCTGTTTCTAAAATGAGTTTCTTGCCACCAAAATCTATTTCTTCTTTAAATTGTTTAAACATTTATTTTCTTAAATTAAGTTTTTTTAAAATATCATTATAACTCTTAGGATCGTTCTTACTTAAGTAATCTAAAAGCCTTTTCCTTTGATTAACTGATTTAGTAAGTCCTCTTGAAGAGTGTTTATCTTTTTTAAATTTTTTGAAATGTTCAGAAAGTTTTTGTATTTTATTACTTAACAAACCTATCTGTATAGCTGTTGAACCAACATCTTTCTTGTGCAATGCTAATGATTTAATTATATCTTTTTTTTGTTTCATTTTTCTTTATTTTTTTTTATCAACGTCTCAATTCTTTCTGCATAATCAAACGATTTATCTCCTATAAAATAAAGCCTAGGAAGAAATTTAGTATCCAGTTTCTTTGACAATGCTTTTCTAACAAGATAAGAAAACTCGGTCAAGATACTTACTGTTTTTTCTGTTTCCTTTCCACCTAAAGGGATAACGTAGGCTCTAGCGGACTTAAGATCTGAGCTCATTTTGACCTCTGTTACAGTTACCAACTTGGTATTAAGAGTTGGAATTTTAGCCTCGTTTTTAAGAAAAATTGTACCTAAGCTCTGCTTAACTAGTTCACCAACTCTTAATTGTCTATTACTAAATCCACTTATAACGGTATTTTTTGTAATCATATATTCCTTTTAATAATATCGACCTTGTAAGACTCGATCATATCTTTGACCTTAAAGTCTGCAAAATTTTTAAAAACTATTCCACATTCAAGACCATCAGTAACTTCTTTGACCGCATTTTTTTCTCTGTAGATACTTGATATCTCTCCATTATAGATAACACTTCCATCACGTATGATCCTTACTTTAGAATTATTTTTAATTTCTCCTTCCTTTACTTTTGATCCAGCTACTTTTCCAGACTTGGAAAGTTTGAAAATTTGTAATATTTCAGCCATACCTTGAATTTTTTCAATTTTTTCTGGCTCGAGAAGTCCAGACAAAGATTTTTGAACGAATTCAATTGCTTTATAAATGATATTAAAATATTCAATCCTCACTTTTTGTTGTTCAGCTGCTTTTTTAGCTTCACGGTTAGGTTTCATATTAAAACCAATTATAATAGCATCTGATGCTCTTGCTAAAGAAACATCAGTTTCATTTATCATACCAATATCTGATAAAATAATTTTTGGTTTTACTTCAGAATGTTCAATTTTATCAATTGCACTTTTTAAAGCTTCACTTGATCCTTGAACATCAGATTTTAGTATTATATTCAATTCAGTTTTATTGTTTTCTTTATCAAAAAGTTTGCTTTTATCTTGAGACAGAATAGGGTTTTTAACTTTTGTTCCAGCCTTTTTAAAATCATTAATTTTTTTTGCTTCATCCTCATTTTCTACAACTAAAAATTCATCGCCCGCTTCGGCTGGCTCATTCATTCCAAGTATTTCGACTGGATAAGATGGCAATGCCTCATTAACTACTTTACCTTCAAAATCCATCATTGCCCGAATTTTTCCCCATGTTTTACCACAAACAAAATAATTTCCTTTTTTTAATACACCCCCAGTTACGAGTATTGTGGAAACAGGGCCCTTTCCTTTATCTATTTTGGACTCCAAAACAGTTCCTTGTGCATTTCCATCAGCAGGAGCTTTTAAATCTAGTATTTCAGATTGAAGTATTATGGTTTCCTTTAATTTATCTAAATTGGTTTTATTTTTTGCTGAAACTTCTACAAATAGAGTATCGCCACTCAAGCTTTCAGCTATTAATTCGTAACGCATTAAGTCATTTTTAATTTTTTCTATATTTGACCCAGGCAAATCACATTTATTAATTGCTACGATTATTGGAACTTTTGCAGCTTTTGCGTGCTGTATCGCTTCAACAGTTTGAGGTTTAACTCCGTCGTCCGCAGCGATTACTAAAACAACAATGTCTGTTACTTTTGAGCCTCTTGCTCTCATTTGAGTAAATGCAGCATGTCCAGGGGTGTCGATAAAAGTGATTGATCTTTTATCTTTTGTTTTCACCTGATAAGCACCTATATGTTGCGTAATGCCTCCATGTTCACTTGAAACCACATTCGCACTCCTTAAAGAATCTAATAAAGAGGTTTTTCCATGATCAACGTGGCCCATTATTGTAACTATTGGTGGTCTTAATTTAAAATTTGATTTATCAATATTTTTTTTACCACTTAATTCAGTGATAGGTGTTTTATCGATTACCGGAGTGTGTCCAAATTCTTTAACTATATATTCTGCTGTATCTTTATCGATAGTATGATTTATAGTTGCTTTAACTCCCATATTTAACAAAAATTTTATTATACTACTTGATTGTTCTGCCATTCTATTTGAGAGCTCCTGAATTGAAATCTGATTTGGTATATCAACTTCTCTTATTACTTTTTTAAACTCTTTTTTATCTCCATTATCCTTGCTGCTTTTTTTCTCTTTTAGCCTAGCTCTTTTCACAGATGCTAAACTTCTTTGCTTTATTTCAAATTCTTCAACATTCATGGCTCTTGAAAGTGTCAGTTTAAATTCCCTTCTTGATCCAGTACCTTTTTGGTTTGTGTCTTTTGCTCTGTCTCTATTTTTATTATTTTTTTCTGCTTCCTTGACTTTTTTATCAGAATGAATGAATCTTTTTGTCGCTTGTTGTTCCACATATTTTCTTGCAAAATTTTTCTTATTATTTTTTTGAAAACTTGTTCTCTCTGTTCCGGCCGGTTTATTTGATTTAAAAAATGTTTTTTGTGGTTTTTTTTTACTAATTACAAATGATTTTTTCTGACCTTTATTGTACAGGTTGCTATCAAATTTTTTAGTAAATGAACCTGAAATAGTAAGTGTTTTTTTCTTATTTTTATCTTTTTCCATTGAATTAATTTAATCCTTAAAAACTATTTTTCTTGCGCTCATTATTAAATTGTCTGCTTCTTCCTTGCTAAGTGCAAAATCTTCTAAATATCCATTAATTTTAATTTTTTTACCTTTTATTTCGTCAACACCTCCAATGAGTTCGTCAGATGCTAATTCGGCAAAGTCCTTCAATTTTTTAATATTCTGATCTCCTAATACCACAAGCATTCCTTGTGTCATTCCTGGTAAATTTATCAATGCTTCTTCGACACCTAATTCTTTCAATTTTTTTGCAATTTCTATTTTTTCTTTTTCTAGATACTCCTTAGCCCTGGATATTAATTCTTTTGCTGTTTGTTCTTCTATTCCCTCAATTTTTGAAATATCTTCGATTTTTGATTGAGCAACTTCTTCTGTACTTTGAAAATTTTCTGAAACGAGAAGCTGTCCAAGAGTTTCGTCTACTTCTAAACTATTTATTAAGTTTTGAGTTCTCTCTTTAAATTCAGCTTGTCTTCTTTCCGAGTCCTCTTTTTCGGTTAAAATATCTATCTCATAATTAATAAGTTGAGAGGCCAATCTAACGTTTTGTCCTCTTCTTCCAATTGCCTTACTTAAATTTTCTTCTGATAAAATTACATCAATTCTTTTATTTTGTTCATCAATTAAAACTTTTTGAATTTCTGCTGGTGATAAGGACTCAGATACTAAGGTAGGTAAATCTTCCGTCCACTTTATAATATCTATTTTTTCACCTTGTAGTTCATTAACTACTGTTTGAACTCTACTTCCTCTCATACCTACGCATGCTCCAACAGGATCCAGAGACGAATCTTTTGAATTAACACATATTTTGGCTCTACTACCAGGATCACGTGCTACAGCTTTAATTTCTATTACTCCTTCATAAATTTCTGGAACTTCTTGAAAAAAAAGTCTAGCTAAAAATTGTGGGTGAGCTCTTGAAAGGAATATTTGATGACCTCTTACATCTTTTTTAACATCATAACAATAAGCCTTAACTCTATCTCCGTTTTTAAGAATCTCTCTTTGTATCAATTCTTCTTTTCTAATAATTCCCTCGGCTCTGCCTAGATCTACAATAACATTTCCATATTCAGTTCTTTTAACAATACCACTAATTATCTGTCCTTTTTTTTCGATAAAATCATCGTACTGCCTACTTTTTTCTGCTTCTCTTACTCTTTGAGATATGACTTGCTTTGCGCTCTGGGCAGCTATTCTACCAAAATCAATCTGTGGAAGTTCTTCATATATTTTGTCTCCAACTTTTAGATCTTTATTTTCTTTACTAATTGAGTTTGCTTTTTCAAGTGAAACCTCTCTTACAGGATCATTTACTTTTTCAACAATCTGCAGAACTTTGTGTATTTTTATACTTCCATTTTCTCTATTAATTTTCGCTTCAATTTCATTATCGAAACCAAATTTATTATAGGCTGCTTTTTGAATGGCACTTTCCATTGAACTTAGTATGAGTTCTTTATCAATAGATTTTTCGTTAGCTACTGAGTCAACAACTCTTAACAGTTCTTGTTTGTCTAAACCTCTATTTAACATAGTTTTTTTATCCACCTAAAAAAAAATGGGCAAATGCCCATTTTGATCTTTCAGGTGATTTATAATTGTTTAATTTAAATTTAGTCTCTTTTCAAGAATTACTTTTTAAAAATATCTATTTTATCAGTCTTTTCCCAGGAAAAAGAACCATCCGATCCTGGTTTTCTTCCAAAATGACCATAAGCAGCTGTAGTTTGGTAAATTGGTTTGTTTAGACCTAACAATTCTCTAATACCTCTCGGACTTAAATCAAAATTTTCTTTAATCAATTTTTCAACATGTTTATTTTTTTCTTCACTATTTTCAAAAAGGTCAACATAAATTGACAAGGGTTTAGAAACTCCAATTGCATAGGCCAATTGTATTAAACACTTATCTGCTATTTTTGATGCCACAATATTTTTTGCCAAATACCTTGAAGCATACGCTGCAGATCTATCAACCTTTGTTGGGTCTTTACCCGAAAAAGCGCCTCCACCATGAGGTGCTGCACCTCCGTAGGTATCTACAATTATTTTTCGTCCGGTCAATCCCGCATCACCATCTGGACCTCCAATAACAAAATTTCCAGTGGGATTTACATAAATTTCATTTTCGTCTAGACCAGATAAAAGGTTTTTTGGAATTGATTTCTCTATGTATGGTTTTACTAATTCTCTTACCTGTGATTGATTAATATCTTTTGAATGCTGCGTTGAGATTACTACTGACTTCACAGATACTGGTTTTCCATCTTTATACTGAACTGTGATTTGGCTTTTTGAGTCGGGCTCAATATTTTTTAAAATTCCTGATTTTCTATCCTCTGCCATTAATCTTAGTAATTTATGAGAATAATAAATTGGTGCCGGCATTAAAACATCTGTTTCATTGCACGCATATCCAAACATAATTCCCTGGTCACCAGCTCCTTCATCTTTATTTCCAGATGCGTCTACTCCCATTGCTATGTCGGTTGATTGAGCATGTAGATGACTTTCTATTTTAGTAGTTTCTTTCCAACTAAAACCATCTTGGTCATATCCAATGTCTTTAATACAATCTCTTACTTTTTTAATTAATTTTTCTTTTTTAATTTCAGGGCCTCTAACTTCTCCAGCTAAAACAACTTTGTTTGTGGTTGTTAGAGTTTCGCATCCTACTCTAGATTGAGGCTCTGCATCCAAATATGTATCAACAACCATATCAGAAATTCTGTCACAAACTTTATCTGGATGTCCCTCAGACACAGACTCGCTAGTAAATAAATAGTCTTTTGATTTCATTAAAGTTTAAGTTTTCGTAATATGAAAAAAATAACAGCATATGTAATTAAAACCAATATAAATATCAAACTCTTTTTTGGCTTGTAATCTATGTTTTCGTAAATTGGTATACTTAGTTCAATATTTCCAACTTCATTTGATTTTAAACTTTTTAATATAACTCCATTTGAATTTATAAATGCGCTTGTTCCTTTGTTTGCTGATCTCAAAACATAGCTGCCTGATTCTATTGCTCTAAAAATTGCCTTGGCAAAGTGCTGTTGTGGTCCAATACTTTTACCAAACCATGCATCTTCTGAAATATTCAAAATTAAATTGAATTGATTATCGTGATTTTCAACTAAGTTTGGAAATATTATTTCATAACAAATAAGAGACAGAAAATTCAAGTTATATTTATCAAATTCGATTTTTAATACTGATTTTCCTTGTCCTTTTGAAAAAGACGAATAACCAGAGGCAATAGTTTTTAAGCCAATAGATTTAAGAACTTTTTCCATCGGTAAAAATTCCCCGAATGGAACTAATTTTTTTTTATCATATTGAGCCAAGATATCCATATCTTTATTTACTACTATCATGCTGTTAAAAAAATTCTTTGTGTTTTTTTTTTCTTTAACAGTATTTGCTCCGAATACAATTAAATGATTTTCTGAGAAGTTGTTTTTAAATAATAATCTTATATCATTGTTTGTAAGAAATTTATCATTTACAAATGTTCCTTCTGGCCAAATAAAAATAGTTTTTTTATCTTTTTTTGGTTCGCTGTATTTTATTAGATCATTAACAATTTTTTTTTCATCTCTAAAATCCTTTAAATCAAACCCTCCCGAGATAATTTTAAAATTAATTTTTTTCAAATTCTCAGGATATTTTTTTGAATTAATTATATATGAACCATAGAAAAAATTTGAAAAAGCAACAGCGACAAAAAATAATAAAATAAAAAATTTATAATTTTTTTTATAAAATACAATAGATGGTATAAAAAAAATTGTTATTGCAAATAGATTAAAAGTATAAAAACCTACAGTTGATAATATCTGAAGACTTTCTGTTGACCATGAAAAACTATATCCCCATAAATTCCATGGAAATCCAGAAAGAATATTTCCTCTTAAAAAATCAGAAATTGCGAAAACTAAACTAATTAAAATTATAGAGGAAAAATTTTTACTTAGAATGCTACTCAAAAACATTATAGGCACTGAAAAAAATAACGATAGAAATAAAGGTATAACAATTAATGAAAGAGGTATTAAAAATTTCAGTGAGGGGTCAAAAGTTAATGAATTGGATATCCAGTAAATACCAAATAAGAAAAAACCAAAACCATATGAAGTTCCAAGTATAAATGCCCTCTTAAGAAAAGGTTTTTTTCTATAAATACTTTTTGATCTTTTTTTTACGTGAATAATTAAGAGAAAAAGACATGAAAGTGATATGAAATTAATAAAAAAAAAGTTATAGGGTTGAAATGTAAAAACGGTAATTGCGCCTAAAAAAAGGGGGAAAATTAATAAAATAAAAATTCTTTTATCAAAAAATTTTAACATTATTTTTATGAATTTTATTAAAGATTTTTTTTTCAACTTTACTCATTTTATTAAAGTCTTTGTTTGTGTAGTGCTTATGACCCAATAAATGTAAAAAACCATGTATCCATAGTTTATTGAATTCTTTTTTAAAATCTTTCTCATTATTCTTTTTGTTAACCTTATAAAAATTTATTATCACATCACCCAAATAAATATTTTTTTCTGTTTTTATTTTTTTCTTTAATTCTTTATCCCTATAAAAAGGAAAAGATAAGACATCTGTTGTTTTGTTTTTTTTTCTAAATTTTCTATTTAAATTTTTAATCTCATAATTTCCTGCTAACCGTAATGAAAAAGAAAAATTTTTTTTTCTTAGATAGCTAATATAATTATCTAATAGTTCAGTTTTTTTATAAAAAAAATCTTTGGATGATAAAATATATTTTGACCATTTTTTTTCAATGACAAAAACATTAATTTTTATCATCAAAATTTTTTTTGTATGCCTGTATAATTTTAGATACAAGAGGATGCCTCACAACATCATTATGATCAAATTCTACAAATTTAATTTCATTAATATTTTTTAAAATATTTTTTGATCTAATCAATCCTGAATCTTTTTTATTAATTAAATCAATTTGAGATGGATCTCCGTTAACCACTAATTTTGAATTTTCACCTATTCTTGTTAAAAACATTTTTATTTGAGTTAATGTGGCGTTTTGAGCTTCGTCTAATATAGCAAATGAATTTTTTAAAGTTCTTCCCCTCATAAATGCCAGCGGAGCAATTTCAATTTCTCCGCTTTCTATTTTTCTTTGAATTTTTTCATAACCAAATAAGTCATATAAAGCATCGTAAAGAGGTCTTAGATAGGGATCAACTTTATCTTTCATGTCGCCAGGTAAAAAACCTAACCTTTCTCCTGCCTCTACTGCAGGTCTAGATAATATCACCCTTTCTACCTTTTTTTCCATTAACATGGTCACAGCAACTGAGACAGCAAGGTAACTTTTTCCAGTTCCTGCTGGTCCAAGTGACAAAATTATATTTTCATTTAATAATGCTTTTAAATATTCTGATTGTTTCTTGGACCTAGGTATAACAGATCTTCTCGGTGTCTTTATAATTTGGTCTAGTGATCTTATATTATTTTTGTTCTTTTCATTTGTATCAGGCATATCATTTTTCAAAGAGTGAATTATATCATCATTTTCAATACAATTGGTGACAAGATATTTATTCACTAGGAATTTAAAACAGTTAGAAACATTCAAAATTAATGCTTTTTTGCCCTTAACAGTTATAGAATTTCCTCTAAAAAAAAGTTTTGTATTTGTTAGCTTTTCAATTTTATTTAAATTTTTGTTAAACTCGCCTACAATTGACATTAAAACTTTATTGTCAAATATTGTTATATTAACTGTTTCGTTGTCAATTTTTTTTATTGAAATTTCTCTACCAATGTTTTTTGCTTCTAACATTAAGCTGCTACCGAACCTTCTAAATTATTCTTTACTCCTGATAAAGAATTTTGATTATAGTTTTGAATTCTTACCGAAATAATTTTTCCTATGTCGTTTTCATCCCCGTTATCAAATATTACAGGCGTTAAATTTTCACTTCTACCAAAATACCTATTCTGGTTTTTAAGTTTATTTTCTACTAAAATTTTTTCATTTTTTCCTTGTAGGTTTTTATGCTTATCTATTTGAATATTTTTAAGTATATTTTGGAGTTCAACTAATCTTTTTTTTTGTATATTTTTCTCAGGCATTTTTAATTTGGATGAAGTTGTTCCAGGTCTTGGACTATAAATAAATGAAAAAGAATTTATAAATTTAATTTCTTTTACTAAAGCAATTGTTTTTTGAAAATCATCCTCTGTTTCACCTGGATAACCAATTATAAAATCACTAGAAAAATTTATTTCTGGTCTTAAATCTTTTAAGTTATCTATAATAGATTTATACTCTTCAATAGTATGTTTTCTATTCATGCTTTTTAATAATTTATTTGAGCCAGTCTGAACAGGCAAATGAACAAATGGTGCTAATTTTTTTGCGTGTTTATAACAAGTAATTAAATCTCTACTCATATCTTTAGGATGGGATGTTGTATATCTTATCCTTTCAATCTCTTTAAAGTCATTAAGTTTCATTATTAAATCTGAAAGTCTAAAAATTTTTCCATTTTGACTTGACTTATATGCGTTAACATTTTGCCCCAAAAAAGTTATTTCTTTAGCGCCTGAATAAATTAATGTTTTCACTTCCTCAAATATTTCATTTGGAGATCTAGAGTATTCAGGGCCCCTGGTAAATGGAACTACACAAAAATTACAAAATTTGTCACAACCCTCTTGTATAGTTATAAAAGACGAAACTTTAGCGTTTGAATTTTTAATGACATTTATTTTATCAAATTTTTCAATAACATCAAAATTTGTAAAATTTAATTTTCTTTTTTTTTTATCAATATCTTTTAAAATCCTTGGAAGATTTTGATATGATTGCGGACCAATAACAGCATCTATGTAAGGTTCTCTTCTTAACATTTCCTTATTTTCTGCTTGTGCAACACATCCTGTAATTAAAACTGTTGGTTTTTTTTTATTTTTATAGTTTTTTTTGAGTCTCCCAATATCTGAGTATACTTTTTCTGTCGCTTTGTCTCGTATGTGACAAGTATTTAGAACATAACAGTCTATGTTTTCTATTTTCTCAGTTTGGATATACCCAGCCTCTTTTGCTAAATCTGAAATACGACCGCTATCGTACTCGTTCATTTGGCATCCAAAAGTTTTGATAAATATTTTTTTTGACAATTTTCTAATTTTTTTTAATTTTTTGTGCGTATAATTCCAACTTGTGATCTACCAATTTATAGCCTAATCTTTGGGCTACTTTTTTTTGTAATTCTTCAATTTCTTTATCCACAAATTCTACTATCTCTCCACTATTAATATCAATTAAATGATCGTGGTGTTCGTCTGTAAGTGGTTCGTACCTTGATTTACCTTCTTTAAAATCATGACGCTCAATTATTCCTGCCTCTTCAAACAGTTTAACTGTTCTATAAACAGTGGCTATACTTATGTTTTTATCGAAAGTGCTAACTCTTTTGTGAAGCTCGTCTACATCTGGATGATCTTTAGATCCATAAGTCTGTTTGGAATCAGACATTACCTTCGCGATAATTTTTCTTTGATCAGTAAGCCTAACGCCCTTTGCTTTACATTTTTCTTC
>CETH01008962.1_pt1 | contig 10738 bp, 8 predicted proteins | sample 361461 | NCBI WGS metagenome assembly CETH01 (sample SAMEA2622695, study PRJEB7988) | marine metagenome | isolation source: saline water (ENVO:00002010), including
AAAAAATAGCCAATTTATTCGAAAGGATAAGAAAGATTAAATCATATTCAGCGATTGATACAGAATTTACTAATATTTACGGATTTGATTTGGATCAATTATACTTTTCATGGAAGGATAATTTAAACGAAGAACTAGGAATTCAATCTCCTAAGAATAAAAGTTTTATAGATAAAGTATTTGTTAGAAAAAACTACTATATAATTCTATCCTTTCTAGCCTTAACACTGGTATTATTTATTTTATTTAGACGGGTTAAGAAAACCTCGTCTTGATTATTTTGTTTAATGTTTTTCCCAAAATATAATTCATATCGTTTTCATCAATAAAATTACAGTTTTTCCTCAAAGCTTCAATAGTTTGCTTATAGGTCATAGAATCTTGAACTACAGGGAAATCTGAACCCCAACACATTTTTTTATTATAAGAATTGTAGCACTCTTCAAAAATCCATCTTGAATCATCATATGGATATTTCCAATGTATTTTGTCTACATAATGGAACCCAGAGAATTTTAGATGTATATTATCTAGCTTTGAGCTTTCTTTTACTTCAATCAAATTTGTTTTTAAATCAGAGTTTTTTGCAGTTAAACCTGACATGTGGTGGCATAGGATATTGAGATTTGGAAATCTTTCGGCTAATTTTCTTAGCTCTTTTTGGTGATTTGGAGATAGGGCTAGTGACGCAACTAGTTTATTATCACTTGCCAATTTAAAAAAATCTAATCCATCAGAAGAATTAAACCAAGATGCATCATCCTCTTTTGCAACATAATGAGTAAATCCAAGAATATTATATTTATTCATTGCTTTTTCTAGCCTATTAGCTGCCCCTGAAGTATGATATGTTTTTGACCACATGGAATCGATGTCTGCTAATTGTAAAAATTTATCTGGATAATACTTTATTTTTTCATAAACGTAAGAATTATTATTAAAATTATTAAATATTTCTGCACATACTATTGTCGCTAAATCGACATTATTTAATGTAAGTTTATTTAAGAGTAATTCTATTGACCCATGGTTTTCAGGATCAGGTACTTGAGGCAAATATGGCCAAATTTTCCATGCATGGCAATGTGAATCTATAATCATAACTTCATATATTATATAGAAAGAATTACTACGAAACATATTAGAAACATATATTAAACATAAAAGAAACAAGTATGAAACATAAAAGAAATATTTATAATTTACATTTAATTCTATAACTAAAAATATATTTATAGGAGAAAATTATGGATTCTGGTCATACAGCATGGATGCTTACTGCATCTGCACTTGTATTTTTTATGACACCTGGTTTAGCTTTTTTTTACGGAGGTTTAGTGAGAGCTAAAAGCTTAGTAAACACAATAATGTTAAGTTTCATAACAATTGGTGTTGTTTCAATTGTATGGACTTTGTGGGGATATAGTCTTGCTTATGGAAATGGTGAATTATTAGATGGATTCATAGGAGACTTTTCTTTATTAGGCCTAAATGGTATTGAAATGTTTTCACAAGAAGGCGATGCTATCAGCCCATTATATGATGTACTATTTCAAATGATGTTTGCAATTATTACACCTGCTCTAATTACAGGAGCTTTTGTTGAACGTTTCAAATTTTCTACATACTTGGTCTTTACTGTTATTTGGATTACTATTGTTTATGCTCCTGTTGCGCATTGGGTTTGGGGTGGAGGATGGATTGGAGCTGATGGTGCTGGTGCATTAGATTTTGCGGGAGGTACTGTAATTCATATTAATGCAGGGGCTGCAGCAGTTGCAGCCGCTCTACTTGTAGGAAGAAGGAAATTGCCTGGTTTGCAACCAAACAACGTCCCCTACATTGTGTTAGGAGCATCAATACTTTGGTTTGGTTGGTTTGGATTTAATGGTGGTTCTGCTCTTGCATCTGATGATTACGCGGTAAATGCAATGTTAGTAACTCAAATTGCTGCAGGTACAGCTGCTACAACATGGGGTATTCTTAGTATGATTAGTGCTGGTAAAATTAGTGCTGTTGGAACTGCAACTGGAGCTGTAGCTGGTCTTGTTTCCATAACTCCTGCAGCAGGTGCTGTTAATCCAATGGGAGCATTGGCAATAGGTTTTGGGGCAGGCTTGATATGCTATTATTCAGTTGAATTAATACATAAAACAAAATTAGATGATGCACTAGATGTATTTGCTGTACATGGAGTTGGTGGTTTATGGGGATGTATAGCAACCGGTATTTTTGCTATAGAAAGTATTTCTGGAGTAAAAGGATTGGTTCAAGGAGAAATAGATCAATTATTTATTCAAATTTATACTGCTTTGGGAACATTGGCTTATTCTTTTGTTGTAACATATGCGATTCTGTATATTCTAGATAAAATCCCATCTTTAGGTTTGAGAGTTTCTGAATCAAGTGAAGATCAGGGACTGGATCTTTCGGAGCACGGGGAACAATCTTCTATCGAAGATGGAGCAAATTAAAATTAGATAAAAAAATCTGCTAATAATATTTGTTACTAGCAGGTTTTTTTATTTAAAACTTATTATATATATAAAATAATGACTAACTATGGTGTATCATTAATTACTTTAGGAGCGTAGCTCAGTTGGCTAGAGCACTGGTTTCCAAAACCAGGGGTCGGGGGTTCGAGTCCTCCCGCTCCTGCCATATATATAATCAGCCGGGGTGCTGAAACTGGTAGACAGGCTACGTTGAGGGCGTAGTGATCATTGATCGTGCGGGTTCGAATCCCGCCCTCGGCACCATTAATATTAGTATATAATTATATGAAAATGGCGACGTGGCCAAGTGGTTTAAGGCGGAGGTCTGCAAAACCTTTATTCGGCGGTTCGAATCCGCCCGTCGCCTCCAAATTATTAAAGTTTATATGGCGGTATAAATGAAAAATCCCTTAGAAAATTTACCTTTAGTTGAACCTGGCCGATTGATGATAAATATTCCTGTAACTATGCGTGACGGAATAAAATTATCAGCTGATATATGGCTCCCTCCATCAAAATTTGGTAATGGTCCATGGCCTGTTCTTTTGCTTAGAACTATTTATGACAATCAAGAATCAAGATATATTGAATGGACCAGATATTTTAATGAATCTGGTTATGCAGTAGTACTCCAGGATTGTAGAGGCAGAGGAGATTCTGAAGGAGTGTGGGAGCCATACGTATGCGAACTATATGATGGATACGATACACATGAATGGATTGGGCAGCAATCATGGTGTGATGGTAATTTAGGTACATTTGGTTTATCTTATCCAGGCTTTACACAGTCTTTACCAGCTAGTTTAAATTCAAAATATTTAAAAGCTATAGCTCCTATTGCATCTCAACAAGATAATTATGGTCACCATAGAGTTAATGGTGTAATTCACCATATGGTGTGTTTTGCATTTCTAAATATGCTAGGAAAGTCAATGCAATATGAGGCTTTGAAACATTTTGATCAAGATACTTTTTTTTATGAATTGCCATTGGAAACGGCAATGGAAAAAGTTTCTGCCACTCATCCATACTTTAAAGGCGTATTAGAGCATGAAAAATATGATGAATGGTGGTCAAGTTATAGTTTATTAGATAAATACCAGGATATGGAAATTCCTTCATTGTTTATTACTGGTTGGTATGATTCACTACAAAATGAAAACTTTAAGATATTTAATGGTTGGACAAAAAAATCTAAAACAAAAGATTCACGAGAAAAAACGAAGTTGATTATTGGACCATGGAGTCATCAAATTGCTCCATGGGGAAGAGTAATGATGGGGGAAAATGGAGAGTATGCGGATAGAGTTTTTGGTAAAAATGCTCTCTTAGATATTATACATATGCATACTCATTGGTATGATCAGAGACTTAAGGGAATAAATACTGGTATTGATGATGAGCCACCAATAAAACTTTTTGTAATGGGTGAAAACATTTGGAGATATGAGAATGAATGGCCGCTAAAAAGAACAAATTGGACTGACTTTTATATTTCAAGTCAAGGAAATGCCAAAAAAGAAAAAGGAAACCTAAAGATAAATCAACCATTAGAAAAAAAATTAATGGATTCTTATATTTATGATCCTAAAGATCCTGTTCCTTCATTAGGCTCTCAGTATCAGACATACGATTTTTGTGGGCCTCATGATAGATCTAAAATACAAGAAAGATCTGATGTGTTAGTTTTTCAATCAGAAAAATTAGATAAAGAAATTGAAGTTACTGGGCCTGTAAAGGCTATAATATATGTATCATCAGATTGTCTTGATACTGACTTTACTGCTACCTTAACAGATATTGAAGAAAACGGAAAAGCAATTGCTCTTTGCGAAGGTATAGTTAGAGCTAGATTTAGAAACGGAACAGATAACCAGACAATGTTAACGCCAAATAAAATTTATAAAGTTGAAATTGATATGTGGAATACTTCAAATTTATTTAAGAAAAATCACAGAATATGTTTGGAAATATCAAGTTCTAATTTTCCACGTTATAACCGTAATCTTAATACTGGAGATAATATAGAAAAAGGATATGAAATGAAAAAGGCTAATCAAAAAATTTATCATGGATTAGAATATCCTTCGCGATTAATATTACCTGTAATACCTAAGGAATAATAATTATATGTTAGAGAGATTTTTGGTTCCAGAAAAAGATAGGATTTATATATCTGAGAAAAAAATGAGATCCGCAACAATAGAAATTTTCGAGTCTTGTGGTTTATCAAATACTAATGCAAAAATCTCTGCAGATGTTTTGATGACAAGTGATCTAAGAGGATGTGAGTCTCACGGTGTATCAAATCAATTAAGAGTTTATACACAAATGTATAATGATGGCGAGATTAATCCTAATCCAAACATAGAAATAGTTAGAGAAAATAATGCTACAGCTAACTTAAATGGGGATGAAGGCCTAGGTTTACATGTTTTACCAAAAGCTATGGAAATTGCCATTGAAAAGGCAGAGAAACATGGAATAGGTAGTGTTACAGTACATAATTCTAGGCATATTGGTATGCTTGCTTATTATTCGATGATGCCATTAAGTCATAATATGATTGGTTTTACAACTACAGCTGGGAACCCTCTGACAATGGTTCCAACTAACGCAGGAGAAAAATTATTTGCTACTAATCCCTGGGCATGGGCTGCTCCTGCAATGACTTTACCTCCATTTGTTTTTGACGTTGCGACTACTCAAGTTGCTGGAAATAAATTACACCTTGCAAAAAGAGTAGGGGCAGATATTGAGCCATCTTGGATAGCTGATAGTAATGGTAGTCCAATACAAGAGCACACTAAACTTCCAGATGAATATATGCTTCTGCCATTCGGGGGTACTAGGGAACAAGGATCTCATAAGGGGTATGGTTTTGCAGCTACAAGCGAGATTTTATCCACTATATTATCTGGTATGGGTCCAGGATTTTTGATGCCACCTAAGCCAAGGACAGTCATGGGACACCATGTTCAAGCAATTAAGATTGATGGATTTATAGAGCCAGATGATTTCAAGAAAGATATGGATAGATTTTTACAGGGTTTATTAAATGCTAAACCTGCTCCAAATAAAGATAGAGTAATTTATCCAGGACTATCAGAGCATGAGGAGCAAAAAATTAGAAAATCTAAAGGTATTCCATATCATTCAGAGGTTATAAATTGGTTTGAATCTTACAAAAATGAGATGGGCTTAGATTTTAATCTTTTTTAATAATTTTAAAAGTAAGTGATTATAATTATAGAAATTATAACCATCAACGCCGAAATAAGTTTAAAAATTATATCGGGGTAAATAAATTTTTCGTGAACCAATTTTGGAGTTATGTAAGAAGCAATTAAGCTAATTATGAAAAGAAAAACTGCTCTAGAACTTGTTATTGTTGATACAAGGGCAACTGGCCCATTTGATATTGCATAGGTTATGGATAAATGCCCAAATACTGGAGCTAGACCTTGGCTCGATATTAACCACAATGACCTTTTTGGTATGATTATAAAATTCAAAAGATCTTTTAGGGAATCTTTTCTAAGAAATAAAGCCATCATGGTAATAGATATTCCAATTCCTCTCATTGAAACAATCTGGTAAGGTGAAAACTCTTCACTAATTGATTTAGTAATCAAGTGTGATGTTCCGACTAAAATAGCCGTTATGACTAGTAAAAAAAGCAATGGTTCAAAAGATTTACTATTGTTTTTCTCCTGTTCTGAAAATTTTAAAGAAGCAATTATTGTTGCAGTTATCGCAATTATTATTGCAAACCAGTTTAGAATACTTAGTATTTCATTAAATATAATTACTCCCATAATTGCTACATATATTGGGTATGTAGCCATAATTGTTGAAACTCTAGAAGGGTCTGTTTTTTGTATCATCCAAAACATAATGATTAGTCCTATACCCTGTAATACTCCTATTGAACAGCCAATTAAGAAAAGTGTAGAAGTTAAATTTTCAGGAAAGTTCATTGAAAATAAAATTAGGCCTATGACTCCTTGGCTTAGGCCAACAAATAGATTAAAACTTTTTATAGAAAGATTGAACTCTGATAATACTCTTTTATCAGTAATATTAACAATGGCAAAAATAATAGGATTTAAAATTGCAAAAAGTATCCAAGGCTCCACAGTAATTAAATTCCTATCCTCTATTTATGCTCCATTTTTTTGACATTATTTTTTCAAGACCATCATCGTTAATTTCTATTCCTAATCCGGGTTTATCTCCTACATTTATACATCCATCTTTATCAAGAATATATGGTTCCTTTATGTAACCGTTACCAATAATAGTTTTATTATCTTTTCTATAATCATTAACCTCGTTATGTTCTTGTACGAGGAAATTTGTTGTACATGTATCAACTTGAAAACATGCAGCTAAAGCTATTATACTTAGTGGGCAGTGTAGAGCTAGTTTAGCATAAGCAGCTTCTCCGATCGATGCAATTTTTTTTGATTCAGTAATTCCACCTGCATGACATATATCGGGTTGCATAACATTTATTGAATTTTGCTTTAATGCATCAAAGAATATCCATTTACCCATCCATCTTTCTCCTGCTGCTATTGTTCCATAAGTATCATTTTTCACTTCTCTAAGAATATCTACTCTCTCAACAGGCATTGGTTCTTCAATAAATAATGGTCTATGAGGCTCTAATGCTTTAATGAGTTGCTTTCCTATAATTGGATTTGGATTATGAAGGTCGATTGCTATATCAATATCTTTACCAACCCCTTCTTTGGCTGCAACAAATCGTTTTACTATTTCATCAACTTTATTTGTAGATTCTAGGTCGTCTCCCAAAGAGATATGCATTTTTAATGCTTTAAATCCCCATTCTTCAGTTAATTTCTCAGCTGCAATTTTATACATTTCAGGCTTTATGTTATAAAAATTACTAAAAAAAGCTTTTGCATTTCGTTTATCCGTCATATATGGATCACCAGGTTCTACAAAATGTGGCATTTCATGTCCTAATGCTCTATATATTTTTATTTTTTCATGGACTTTGCCTCCAAGCATTTTATATATAGGTAGGCCAGCTGCTTTTCCTGCAATATCCCATAAAGCAATGTCTATTCCACTTATAGCACTCATTTTAATTGGACCGCCATAATATCCTGAACTATACTCATACATTTTTTTCCATAATTTTTCTACGTTCGTAGGATCTTCACCTATTAATATATTTTCTAATCTCTTAACTTCTGAAATTACTGGCTCAGGATGATTCTCAAGATAGGGTTCACCTATACCATAAATTTCTTTATCTGTGTGAATTTTTAACCATACCCAACTTGGAGGTACTTTAATTATTTCTAAATGTGTTATTTTCAATAAGAACTCCAACCTTCTTCATTAATTATTCTTCCAGCTATATTATTAATTTTTCTTAATTCTTTTTCGTCTCTATATTCTTTTGAAGTTGCAACAGCATGCTCAAGTGCATTATGACTACCGCAAGAAAATGGTGCCTTTAAATTAGATATAATTGGTATGATTTTTGAGATTAGTTTTTTTGCATTATCTGTATTTTTTGAAAGAGTGTCTAATATTGAATTGGTACTAACGTTTTCATGATCATCGTGCCAACAATCATAGTCAGTTACAAGAGCAATAGTAGAGTACGGGATTTCAGCTTCTCTAGCTAATTTTGCCTCAGGCATATTTGTCATTCCTATAATATCAGCACCCATTTTTCTGAAATAGTTTGATTCAGCTTTTGTTGAGAATTGGGGTCCTTCTATAACTACGTATGTGCCTGAGTCATGTACCTTAATACTTAGTTGCTTAGCGGTGTCATAAATTACTTTATTCATTATTTTACAAGTAGGTTCAGCCATACTTACATGAACTACAAAACCTTTCTCAAAAAAAGAATTTTGTCTGAGATAAGTTCTATCAATGTATTGATCTACAATTACAAATGATCCAGGTTTGATGTTAATGTTTAGAGACCCTACAGCTGAAAAAGAAATTATTCTGTCTACTCCAGAGTTTTTTAATGCTTCAATATTTGCCCTATAGTTAATGTCGCTTGGCGAAATTGTATGACCTCTTGCATGTCTAGGTAAAAAAACTATCTCATGGTCATTTAATTTTCCAAATAGTAATTTATCAGAAGGATTTCCGAAATTTGAACTAACTTTCAACCACTGCTGATCAGTAAATCCTTCTATGTCATATAGCCCTGTTCCACCAATTATTCCAATTTTTGAGTTCATTTTTTTATTATTTATGTTTATTAATTTATATTATATTTGTATCATTAATTTCGGATATTTATAATTATTTTATAAATGATTATAATTACAATATCATTTATTTGCCGAGGTGGCGGAATGGCAGACGCAGCGGGCTTAAAACCCGCCGCCAGTAAAATGGCGTGTGGGTTCGAATCCCACCCTCGGTACCACTATTTTATTCCCAAGTTTTTAATTATTGAATTTGATATTTCCTCAACATTTTTGTAATCTTTTGTTTCGATATAGATTCTTAGTAGTGGTTCTGTCCCTGACACTCTAATAGATACCCATGAATCATCATCAATAAAAAATTTTATCCCATCAAGGGTGTCGATTCTTAAAACTTTAAATTTTCCTATGTATTCTGGCTTTAATGAAAGTATATTTTTTCTAATATCTTCAAATATTTCAGGCTGAATTTCTTTGTCAATTCTGTGGTAAATTTTATAACCAAACTCTCTATGTAATTTATGAAGCAAATTACTTGGAGATTGGTTACTCTTAATCATAGATTGTAAAAAGTATAGCGCAGATAAAATCCCATCTCTTTCGGGAATATGATTTCTAAATGCATATCCTCCACTTTCTTCTCCACCTAAAATTGATTTCTTTTCTTCAAATATTGGGGCAATATTCTTAAAACCAACTGGGGTTCGTATTATCTTGCAATTATATTTTTCTCCAATTTTTTCTAATGTTGAAGACATATTTATATTGCATACTATTGACGTTAGGCTCTTTTCATCACTAAGAATATGATCTGACAGTATTGAAAATACATTCAAAGTAGAAATATAATTGCCTTTTTCATCAACAATTCCTAATCTGTCAGCATCTCCATCAAATGCAATCCCAAGATCAGCATTATTTTTTCTTATATAATCCATCAATGGCTTTAAGTTTTTTTCAATCGGTTCTGGTTGTACCATATTTGGGAATTCAGGATCAAAATTTCCACGTATTTCAATTACTTCATGACTGGTATTTTTTAGAATTTTTTTTACTAAATTTGACCCAGAACCATGCATGTAATCAACAACGATTTTCAATTTTCCATTAACAGAACTAATATCAAAATTTTCAAATATTTTTTTTATGTACAATGAATGAACATCGAATTTTGTATCTAAGTTTGAACTTATATCATAACTTTTCCGAATATTTATACCTGAGTAAATATTTTTTTCAATTTCTTCTATATCTTTTTCAGGGGCAGAACCACCATTTTTGTATTTTATTTTTATTCCATTCCATTCCTTAGAGTTGTGACTTGCGGTAATCATTACTCCATAGCTAGCTTGATAATGTTTTACTGCAATACTACAAGCTGGGGTAGGTGCGAATGAATCAAATGAAAATGTTTTTATATCATGTTCATTTAGAGTACTTACAACAATTTCAGCAAATTCCTTAGATTTATACCTGCTATCGTATCCAACTACGACGGGTTTAGATTCCATCGATTGGTTTAATATATGCTTAATCAGGCCAATAATACAAAGTTTTATATTTTTCTCATTAAAATTTTCCTGATAAGTGTCTCTCCAACCATCAGTTCCAAATTTAATTTTTGTATTTGGATTCATATAAAACTAAGTTTTTATTCTAAAGCTTTTGATAGAGGTTCAACCTTATCTAATTTTTCCCAAGGTAGTTCTAGGTCATCTCTTCCAAAATGTCCATATGCAGCGGTTTGTTTGTATATAGGCCTTCTTAGGTTGAAATGGTCAATAATTGATTGAGGCCTAAGGTCAAAAACCTCATTAACAATATCAACTAATTTTCCTTCACTTATTTTTGAAGTTCCCTTAGTGTCAATTTGTATTGATATCGGTTTAGAAACACCAATAGCATATGATAGTTGGACTTCTGCTTTATCGGCTAATTTAGATGCAACAATGTTTTTTGCAACCCATCTGGCAGCATACGCCGCAGATCTATCAACTTTAGTTGGGTCTTTTCCTGAAAAAGCACCTCCTC
>CETH01033636.1_pt1 | contig 10738 bp, 20 predicted proteins | sample 361461 | NCBI WGS metagenome assembly CETH01 (sample SAMEA2622695, study PRJEB7988) | marine metagenome | isolation source: saline water (ENVO:00002010), including
TATATGGCACTATTAATGGATAATTTTTATATTACAATTCTTTAATGAAAATAGAGATAAAAAAATCAATAAAACCAGTAAATTATCATGACGCAATAAAATTCTTAGAAAAAAGAGTTGATAAAATAAATAAAAAACAAGCAGAAGAATTAATTTGGATATTAGAACATCCACCAGTTTTCACGGCTGGAACGAGCTTTAATAAAAATGATGTATTAGATAAATCAATAGAAATTATTAAAACCTCTAGAGGAGGAAAGATTACATGGCATGGACCGGGTCAGTTAATTTGTTATTTTGCAATTAACTTAAACAATAGAAGAAGAGATATAAGAAAATTTTTAAATATTATTGAAAATTCAATTATAGTTTCTTTAAAAACTTTTGGAATAATTTCGTATAGTGACAGAAAAAATATTGGAATTTGGACCAAACTAAATAATAAAGAAAAAAAAATTGCTGCAATAGGTATAAAGGTTAAAAAATGGATTGCCTACCATGGTTTCTCAATAAATATAAAAAATAATATGTCTAACTATAAAAAAATTATACCATGCGGTATAAAGAATAAAGAAATCATTTCATTAAAAAAAATTAAAAATCAAAATTATAGGAAACTTTCAGAAATAATAATAAAAAACTTAATTGCTAATTTACAAAATTAAGTCTTTTTGTTTTTATAAGTTTTTTGAAGTATTTAGGTAGTAATGCTGTGTAGGTATGTTTTTTATTATTAATAATAAATTTAATTTTATATGAATGAAGCATTAATTCTTTATTTTTTGTTTTAAAATTTTTGTCAAAAGTATACTTATCATCTCCATAAATAGGATGTCCTAAAAAAGATAATTGTTTTCTTAATTGATGTTTTCTACCTGTGATTGGATTCATTTCTAATAGTGAGCAGTCGTGATTTTTATCAATTACTTTGTATATAGTTTTAGATTTTTCAATTATTTTTTTATTTCCCTCATATCTAACTAAATCTTGATTAAGAATTCCCTTATTTTTTTCTAATTCACCGTAACATATGGCTAGATAAGTTTTATGAATTTTTCTTAACCTAAACAATGATGTAAATAATTTTGCTGTATCTCTATTTTTTGCGATTATAAAAACCCCAGAAGTATCCTTGTCAAGTCTATGAACTGAATAAGGTTTATCATTTTCAAATATTTTGCTTTTTGAAAATATATCAATTAAATTTTTTTTTGATTTTGTTCCGCCCTGAACTGCAATACCTGACTCTTTATTTAATACTACAAAATTTTCATTATTATCAATAATAAGATTTTCATTTTCTTTAATTATATCAACGGTAGGTTGGAATTTTGATTTTTTAATAATATTACTTTTTTTAAAATTTATGTCATATACATCGATTTTATCATCAATATTAAGTTTAGTAGAACTTTTAATTTTTTTTTTATTTAGTTTTATTTTTCCAGTCCTAAGAGATTTTTCTATTAATCCTTGTGGAACTTTACCTAAATTATTTCGAATCCACTTATCAATTCTTACACCCTCGTATGAAACATCTACGATATAAGACTTGTTCATTTATTTAAAAATTTATGCTGAAACTACTTTTTTTTCCTCAGTGCTTTTTTTTGACTCTTTTTTTTTTCTATCTACTTTTTTTGCTTCAATATCCCTATCAACAAATTCTATTATTGCTAATGGCGCTTTATCTCCATATCTATATCCAGCTTTTATAATACGTGTATATCCACCTTTTCTACTTTCATATCTTTTTGCCAACGTTTTTTTTACTTTGTTAGCTGATTTTATATCTTGTAATTTTGACACTAAAATTTTTATGTTTTGTAAATTACTCTTCTTTCCTAAAGAAATAATTTTATCTGCTTGAGGTTTTAAAACTTTTGCTTTTGGTAAAGTTGTTGTTATTTGCTCATATTTAATTAAAGAATTAAGCATATTTTTAATTAATGCTTTTCTATGTTCGGAAGTTCTGTTTAATTTTTTATAACCAAATTTATGTCTCATTATATTGCTTCTTCAAGTTTTTTAGATAGTTCAGCAATGTTATCTGGTGGCCAATTTGGTATTTCCATACCCAAATATAAAGACATTGTATTTAATACTTCTTTAATTTCATTCAAAGATTTTCTTCCAAAATTTGGTGTTCTAAGCATTTCGCCCTCTGATTTTTGTACTAAATCACCTATGTAAATTATATTATCGTTTTTAAGACAATTCATTGAACGAACTGAGAGTTCTAACTCATCTACCTTTCTTAATAAATTTTTATTAAACTCTGGTTCTGTTGGAGCTTCTCTTACTATTACTTCTTGAGGTTCGTCAAAATTAACAAACATTCCAAGTTGATCCTGGAAAATTCTCGCAGAATAAGCAACAGCATCTTCTGCCGAAATGGAGCCATTTGTTTCTACTTCCATTATTAGTTTATCGTAATCTAGAGCTTTACCTTCTCTTGCTGTACTTATTGAATAAGATACTTTTTTAACGGGACTAAAAAGTGAATCTATTGGTATTAGTCCTAGTGGTGGTTCGTCAGGTTTATTCATATCAGCTGAAACATATCCTTTTCCATTACCAACTGTCATTTCCATATGGAAATTTGTATTTTCATCTAAATTACAAATAACTAGATCTGGATTTAAAATTTCTATATCAGAGACTTGTGTTATGTTAGAAGCTTTAATTTCACCTGGTCCTTTTGCATCCAATACTAATTTTTTTACACCTTCTGCATTACTTTTTAATGCTAGTGATTTGACGTTTAAAACAATATCTGTAACATCTTCCCTAACACCTTTAATAGATGAAAATTCATGAAGTACCCCGTCTATTTGTATTGCTGTAACAGCAGTTCCTCTTATAGATGATAATAATATTCTTCTTAACGAATTTCCTAAAGTTAACCCATAACCCTTTTCTAAAGGCTCAGCAATTATTTTTGCATAAGACTTATCATCACTTAATTTGATATCTAATTTCCCAGGCTTAATAAGTGACTTCCAATTTTTTACATTTATATTAGTACTTTCCATTTAAACTCTCCTTTTTTTTGGTGGTCTTGTTCCGTTATGCGGCATAGGTGTTGTATCTTTTATTGAAATTATTTTAAAACCCCTTGCTTGTAATGCTCTTAAAGCAGTTTCCCTTCCTGATCCTGGTCCTTTTACTTCGACTGACAAAGTTCTCATACCAACCTCTAATGCTTTTGCAGCAGCAGCGTCGGCAGCAACCTGTGCTGCATATGGAGTTGATTTCCTAGAACCTTTAAAACCTTTCTGTCCAGCAGATGCCCATGAAACAACATTTCCATAAGTGTCAGCAATTGAAACAATTGTGTTGTTAAAAGTTGATTGAACATATGCTATTCCATTTAATATACTTTTTTTAGCTTTTTTCTTTTTTGAATAAGAACTTTTTTTTACTGTTTTTACTTTTTCAGCATCATTATTTTGATCTGGTTTAATTTTTTTATCTTTACTCATATTTAAAAATTATTTTTTAAGAGGGGTTAATTTTTTACCTGCTATTGCAATTGCTTTTCCTTTTCTTGTTCTTGCATTACATCTTGTTCTTTGTCCCCGAACTGGAAGTTTTTTTCTATGTCTTGAACCTCTATAAGAAGCTAGATCAATTAATCTTTTAATACTTAAAGAATTTTCTCTTCTTAAATCACCTTCTACACTAAAATTCTTATCAATATATTCTCTTATTTTTAAAATTTGGTCATCGGTTAATTGATTAACTCTTGTTGATCTCTCTATTTCTAAAGCATTACATATTTGATAAGAAAATTTGTTACCTATTCCATAAATATAAGTTAATCCAACATGAACTAATTTATTTTGAGGAATGTTTACACCTGCTATTCGAGCCATAATATTGTGATAAAATTTTAGCCTTTTATATAAGAAGTTCTTTTAATGTCAATGTATTATAAGGTGATAATTTGCTCTATTTTGCTTGAAATTACTTCAATTTTTTCACCTCCATCAATTTCATAAAAATAGTTCCTTGTGGAGTAAAAATTTAAGACAGGTCTTGTTGTTTCCATATATGTATCATATCTTTTAAGAATAGTAGTTAGGTTGTCATCTGATCTTTTTTCTAAAATTTTCCTTTTCTCAATTCTTTTAATTATTGTTTCTTTATTTACATTAAGAAAAAAAATAAAATTTATCTTTTGCTTTGAGTTCTCTAACAATATATCTAAATTTTTTGCCTGACTTAACGACCTTGGATATCCATCAAATATTAACTTATTTTTTTTTTGAGGATCAAATATAATATTTGCAATTAGTTTATTGACTATATCATCTGTAGCAAAATCACCTTTTGAAATTATTTCTTCAATTTCTTTTCCTATATCTGATTTATTTTTAATTTCATTTCTAAGAAGATCACCTGTTGAAACTTGATAGAGATTAAATTTTTTTACAATATTTTGAGCTTGTGTTCCTTTTCCTGCACCTGGTGGTCCAAAAATTACAACATTCACTTTAATTATCTTCCAAATTTAGTTTTCTTTATTAATTGCTCGTACTGTGAACTCATCAGTCTGGTTTGTATTTGCGTAACAGTATCAATAGCAACTACAACAACAATTAGAATTGAAGTTCCACCTAAATAAAAAGGTATTGGATAATTTGCTATTAAAAATTCTGGCATTAAACAAACTAAAGTTAAATATAATGCTCCTATAGTTGTTAATTTGGTTAAAATATTATCAATATAAATTGCAGTACTTTCTCCTGGTCTTATGCCAGGAATAAACCCTCCATATTTTCTTAAATTTTCTGCAGTCTCAACTGGATTGAAAGTAATTGATGTATAAAAAAAAGTAAAAAAAATAATTCCAGACGCGTATAAAAGCATATAAAGAGGTTGTCCTTGTGAAAAGAAAGAAACAATAGTTTGAAAAGTCTCGTTTTGTGACGCATTAAAATTTGAAAAAGTTACAGGTAATAAAAGTAATGCTGATGCAAATATAGCTGGTATTACACCTGCAGAATTAATTTTTAGCGGTAAATGGGATGAATCACCACCATAAACTTTATTTCCCATTTGTCTTTTTGGATAATTAATTAAAATTTTTCTTAAAGCTCTTTCCATAAAAACTATAAACATTATTGTTGCTATTAACAAAATGAATATAAAAATTATCATTGCTGTAGAAATTGCACCTGTTCTGCCTAGTTCAAAAGTAGTAACTAGTGCTCTTGGTATCTCGGCAACAATTCCAGAGAATATAATCAATGATATACCGTTACCTATTCCTCTTTGAGTAATCTGTTCACCTAACCACATTAAAAACATTGTTCCAGCAACAATTGTGGTTACTGTACTTATTTTAAAAAATATTCCAGGGTTAATTACTAAATTAGCTGAAGATTCTAGTCCAACTGCTAATCCATACCCTTGAACAGTAGCTAATAAAACTGTTCCATATCTTGTGATTTGAGTAATTTTTTGTCTTCCGATCTCTCCTTGGCTTTTTAAATTTTTAAAATAATCAGAAACGCCAGTAAGTAATTGCACTATTATTGAAGAAGAAATATATGGCATAATTCCAAGTGCAAAAATTGCCATTCTGCTAACTGCGCCACCAGCAAAAACGTTGAACATACCAAGTAAACCTTTTTGATTACCCTCCATCATGATTTGAAGTTGTTCAGGGTCTATTCCTGGAATAGGAACAAATGTACCAAATCTATATACAGATAAAATAAATAAAGTAAAAAATATTCTATTTCTTAAATCATGAGAATGAGAAGCTTCACTCATAAATATTTACTCTTTTTTTGTTAATATTACAGTGCTACCAGCTTTTTCTAGTTTTTCTTTTGCTGATTTAGATATTAAATCCACTCTTAAAGTGATTTTATCCTTTATTTCACCTTCTCCAAGTATTTTTATTTTTTGGAATCTTTTATTAACAATTTTATTTTTTTTTAGAGTATCTATACTAATTTCACTATCCTTAACAATTTTATTAGTTTCAATTAAATTTTGAATTTTATTTAAATTTAAAATTGCTATTTTTTCTTTTTTTAAAGGGTTAAAGCCTCTTTTCGGTAATCTTCTGTATAAAGGCATTTGCCCACCTTCAAAACTTTTAATTGCAACTCCACTTCTTGATTTTTGACCTTTAACTCCTCTTCCTGAGGTTTTGCCTTTTCCTGAACCTATGCCTCTGCCAACTCTCATTTTTTTTATCTTGGTTTGTAATATAGAATTTAAATTAGTCATTATCCTCTTTTCTCAATTATTTCTGATATTTTTTTATTTCTTAGCATAGATATATTTTTTGGAGAATTTTGTTTTAAAAGTGCTTTTATACATGCTCTTATAACATTGTGAGGATTAGCAGTGCCTAAAGATTTAGCTACAATATCTTTAATGCCTAAAACTTCACATACTGCTCTTACTGGTCCACCGGCAATAATTCCAGTTCCCTTCGGAGCAGCTCTTAACTTTATTTTACCAGCTCCGTCTTTACCGTAAATATCGTGATGTATTGTTCTACCTTCTCTTAATGGAATTTGGATTAATTTTCTTCTTGCAAGTTCGTTAGCTTTTTTTATTGCATCAGGAACTTGTTTCGCTTTCGCGTGTGCAATACCAATTTTTCCATTTTGATTGCCTACAACAACTAAAGCTGAAAAACCAAATCTTCTACCACCTTTAACAACCTTGGTAATCCTATTTATATGTACTAGTTTTTCTAAATACTCTGTATTTTTTTCATTTTTTTGCATATTTAAAATTCCATTCCATTTTTTCTCAATGTTTCAGCAAATGTTTTTACTCTGCCATGATATTTGTATAGACCTCTATCAAAATAAATTTTAGTAATTTTTTTCTCTAATGCCTTTTTGGCTAAATTTTCAGCTACAACTTTTGATAATTCTATTTTCCCTTTTGTATCAAGAGATTTTATAGATTTATCTTTTGATGAAGAAGATAATATTGTTATTTTTTTATTATCATCAATTATTTGTGCACTAATATTCTTTGAAGATCTTGAAACACTTAATCTGTATCTATCTTGACCAGATATTTTTTTCAACTTACTTCTAACTCGAAACTTTTTTCTTTGTCTTGTTGATAATTTCATTATTTCTTTTTTCCTTCTTTTCTTAATATATATTGTCCTTGTTCCTTAATTCCCTTGCCTTTATAAGGTTCTGGAGGTCTAAAAGATTTAATTTTTGATGCAACCATACCAACTTCTTGTTTATCACTACCATTTATTTTAATAATGGTTTGTTTTTCAACAGTTATTTTTACACCTTCAGGTATATCAAAATTAACATCATGACTAAAACCCAACTGTAAATTTAATTGTTTTCCTTTTAATGAGGCTCTATATCCAACTCCAGATAATTCAAGAGTTTTTGAATATCCTTGGCTAGTTCCAATGATTGCGTTATTTAATAAACTTCTATTCATACCCCATAAACGTTTAGTATCTTGATTTAAATTTTTTGGTTTAATTGAAACTGTTTTTCCATCATCAATTTTTAAATCAAACATATCTGTATCTATATTTAATGATTTTTTTCCTAAAGGACCTTCAACATTTAAAAATTTGCCTGACAAAGCAATTTTTACTTTTTCTGGTATTAAAATATTTATTTTTCCTATTTTTGACATCTTAAAATACCTTGCAGATAATTTCTCCACCTATTTTTTGTTTTCTTGCATCTATATCTGTCATTACACCTTTTGGTGTTGACACTATAGCAATACCAAGACCATTATTTATTTTTGGTAAGCTTTCAGCGCTTGAAAAAATTCTTCTTCCTGGTTTTGATACTCTTTGAATTGAACTAATTACTGGTGATCCATAATTATATTTTAATTCAATTTTTAATTTAAATTTATTTGCTTCTGATAATACTTCATAATCTTTTATATAGCCTTCATTTTTAAGCACTTCAGCAATTTTTATTTTAAAATTTGATGATGGTAGCTCAACTTTTTTGTGATTTCTCAACTGAGCATTTTTAATTCTTGCTATCATATCACCAATTGGATCATTTAAACTCATAATTTCCTTTCTACCAACTTGATTTAACCATTCCTGGAATTTTTCCTTCTAAACCTAATTGCCTCAATGCAATTCTTGAAATTTTTAACTTTCTATAAACACCATGCGGTCTTCCAGTTATTTGACATCTATTTCTAATTCTTATTTTTGCTGAATTTCTTGGCATCTTTGATAATTTTTGTTGAGCTTTAAATCTTTCTTCCAGTGGTAACTTTTTATCCATTACAATTTTTTTCAATTTTTTTCTCTTTTCAAAAAACCTCTTTGATAATTTTATTCTTCTATTATTTTTATTTATTGCGCTTAGTTTTGCCATGGTTAATTGTTCCTTATATCTCTAAAAGGAAAGTTAAGTTTTTTTAGTAATCCAAAACTATCCTCTTTTTTTTGTGATTTAATTACAATTGTAATATCTAAACCTCTAATTTTTTCAACTTTGTCAAAATTTACTTCTGGAAATATTATATGTTCTTTAATTCCAAATGTATAATTACCAAATTTATCAAATCCATTTGGTGAAAGACCTCTAAAATCTTTAATTCTTGGTAAAGCGATGTTTACTAACCTATCAATAAACTCATACATTTTATTCTTTCTTAATGTTACTTTTAAACCTGCGTTAGTATTTTTTCTTGTTTTAAAATTTGAAATTGATTTCTTAAATTTTGTTACTACTGGTTTTTGTCCTGTTATTGCAGCTAAATCATCTTGACTTGATTTTAGAATTTTGCTGTCATTTCCATCTAAACCTAATCCCATATTTAATGTGACTTTTTGAATCTCTGGAACCATAAAATAGTTTTTATAACCAAATTCTTTTTTAAGGTTTGGTCTTATTTCTTTTGTAAATAACTCTTTTAGTCTTGCCATTTTATTTTTTCACTTCTTTTGTTTTAGTTTTACTTTTAACTTTTTCAAACAAAGATAAATTTGAAATATTAATAAAGTTTTCCTTAGAAATTATTCCACCCTTTTTTTCTTTTGTAGCTTTAAGATGTTTTTTAACAATGTTTATTCCTTTAACTTTTGCTCTATTGTTTTGTCTATCTATTTCTATTACTTCACCATCCTTTTTTTTATCTTTGCCAGATAAAATTTTTACTTTATCTCCTTTTTTTATCATTTTTAAAGCACCTCCGGAGCTAGTGATATTATTTTCATTTGACCTCTTGTTCTAAGCTCTCTTGTTACTGGTCCAAAAATTCTAGTACCTATTGGTTCTCCTTTATCGTCAGTTAAAACTGCTGCATTGTTATCAAATTTAACCTTAGATCCATCATTTCTATGTATTCCTTTTTTAACTCTAACAACAACTGCTTTGTGTACAGCTCCTTTTTTAACTTTTCCTTTTGGTATTGCCTCTTTTACTGCAACTACAATTGTATCACCAATGCTTGCATATCTTCTTTTTGATCCGCCTAAAACTTTTATACATTCAATTTTTTTTGCGCCTGTGTTATCTGCTACTAGTAATTCAGTTTGTACCTGTATCATTTGTTATCTCCTAAAACTTCAAACTTCTTTGTTTTTGAATATGGCTTACATTCAATAATTGATACTTTGTCTCCATTTTTATATTTATTATTTTCATCGTGCACACTGTACTTTTTTTTAGATTTAATTACTTTTTTCAAAACAGGATGTTGATATTTTCTTTCAACAGAAACTGTAATAGTTTTGTTTGGCTTGTCACTTACTACTATTCCTTTTAATATTTTTTTAGGCATTTTGACTATTTCCTAACATTGTTTTTAATCTTGCTATCGATTTTCTTGTTTGTTTTACTTTTGCTGGACTTTTAACTTGACCATTAATCTTTTGAAATCTAAAATTAAATAAATCTTTTTTAAGCTTTTCTATATTTTTTAACATTTCACTTTTAGTAAGTTTTTTTACTTCTTTTTTCTTCATTATATTCTCTTAATAAATTTACATTTAATTGGCAGTTTTGCTGAAGCCTTATAAAGTGCTTCTCTAGCTATTTCTTCAGATACACCATCAACTTCAAAAAGTATTCTTCCAGGTTTTACTCTGCATGCCCAAAATTCTGGAGACCCTTTACCTTTACCCATTCTTACTTCAGTTGGTTTTTTTGATACTGGGATATTTGGAAACATTCTTGTCCAAACTCTTCCTTGTCGCTTCATATGTCTTGTTAGAGCTACTCTTGCTGCCTCTATTTGTTTTCCAATAACTCTTTCAGGCTCTATTGCTTTTAATCCATAAGCACCATAATTCATTAAGTTACACCTAGATGCATGACCATGAATTCTTCCTTTGTGTGCTTTTCTAAATTTTGTTCTAGTTGGTTGTAACATAATTATTTTTTATTTGTCTCCTGACTAAATTCTCTTGTAAAGATTTCTCCCTTATATATCCAAACTTTAACACCAATAATTCCATATGTTGTTAAAGCTTCTGACTCGGCATAATCTATATCTGCTCTAAGTGTATGCGATGGTATACTTCCTTCTCTTAACCATTCTGTTCTTGCAATTTCATTACCACCCAATCTTCCACTTACAGCTACTTTTATTCCTTTAGCTCCTAATCTAAGGGCAGACTGCATTGCACGTTTCATTGCTCTTCTGTAAGAAACTCTTTTTACCAGTTGTTGTGCAATATTTTCGGCAACCAAATAACCGTTTGTTTCAGGTTTTTTTACTTCTTTAATATTTAATATAA
>CETH01121137.1_pt1 | contig 10738 bp, 11 predicted proteins | sample 361461 | NCBI WGS metagenome assembly CETH01 (sample SAMEA2622695, study PRJEB7988) | marine metagenome | isolation source: saline water (ENVO:00002010), including
GACTTCGGATCAGGAGGTTCTGGGTTCGACTCCTAGCAGGCGCACCACTATTCTCCCATATTAATTAAAGTTCCTTTTATACGAGCTTTTAAAAAAGCATAATAAAAAAGACTAATACCACATGAAAGATATACTAAATTTAATATGTAAGCGTATTTTAAATTTTCATAATTTAAAGAACCATTTAAAAGAATATTTCTTGTTTCATCAAAAATATAGACCAGAGGTAATCCTTTAGCTATAATCTGAAAAAAATTCGGAAGTATATCAATTGGATAATAGATACAACCCAAAGGTGCAAGTAAAAATAGAGATGACCAAGCAATATTTTCAAAAGCAGGACCGAATCTCAAAAGACCTGCACTCACAAATAAACCAAGAGTAATTCCAAAAATATAAAGGCTTAAAAACAATAGAAGCAGAGGAAAACCTAATTTCAATATTGATACTCCGAAGAAAGGTGCCGTTAACATTATAGCTGGTACAAGGCCTATTAATGTTCTTATTAAAGCGGTAAATATTAATGATACTAAAATTTCTTTTATTTTAAGTGGCGCAATAAATAAATTTGTAAAATTCCTGCTCCAAATTTCTTCTAAAAAAAGCATATTAAAACTTATACTTGATCTAAAAAGAATATCATAAAGTATCGCACAGGTTAGAATAACTCCCAAAGTATTATTATAATAATCACTATAAATTGAAAAAAATTTTGAAATGAAACCCCAAAGAATAATTTGTATTGTTGGCCAATAAATAAGATCTAATATTCTCGGAAAAGAACTTTTAATAAGATAAAAATGTCTTAAAAAAAGACCATACATTTTATTTAAATTCATTAATTTTCCCTTGTAAGTTTTAAGAATACTTCTTCCATATTTTTTCTTCCATGTTTTTTAATCAATTTTTTCGGATCTCCTTGATCAATAATATTTCCTTTATTCATCATGAGAACTGAAGAGCATAATCTCTCCACCTCAGCCATGTTATGTGAAGCAAGTAGAATAGAAGCCTGCCTCTCTTTTTGATAACTCTCTAAAAAACTTCTTATAAAATCTCCAGTCTCAGGATCAAGAGATGCCGTCGGTTCATCTAAAAGCAGAACTATTGGATCGTTAATTATTGATTTTGCAAGACTTACTCTATTTTTTTGACCAGATGAAAGTTCTCCAGTTATTTTATTCATTATTTCTGAGAGCCTTAACTTTTCTGCAAGATATTCAATTTTTGTTTTAAGATTTTTTACATTGTATAGTCTGCCGTATACCTCAAGGTTTTGTTTAACAGTTAATTTTTTGGGTAATTCAATATAAGGTGAAATAAAATTTAGATTATTCATTAAATCAACTCTATTCTTTTCTACTTCTTTTTCATTGATTAGAACTTTACCTTTTGATGGTTTTAATAAGCCCAAAATCATTCCAATAGTTGTAGTTTTTCCGCACCCATTTGGGCCAAGAATTCCGATTATTTCATTTTGATTTATTTTAAATGAAATATCTTTAACAGCTATTTTATCATTATAAATTTTAGTTAGTTTTATTACTTCGAGTCTAGTTTTCATTTAAATTGGATGCTCTGAATAATCTATCATTGATAGTTCTTCCTATCCCTTTGTTAGGAATTTTTTCTACAGCTATAGATTTATAATTATCTTTTTTGATTTTTCTTAAGGTACTATATAAATTTTTAGCAGCTTCTTCTAAATCACCATTTTTAGACAGAAAGTAATAATTTTTCCTCATTTTTTTTTCTTTTCTAATAAGAAGATAAGCCTCTTGATCTTTGATTGGTTTTGAGTTTAATCTAATTGGGATACCTGGAGAGTAATGAAGTTTAAATTGTCCAGGCGAGGAAATTTTTGATGGATTATTTTCAATTATTATTTTCTTATTTATTATCTTTTTTATAGCTGGCAGGGCTAAACCACCAAGTCTTAAAATCTTTGGTTTATTTCTAAGATCGATAATAGTTGACTCTAAACCAATAGAAGATTTTCCACCCTCCAGTACATATTTTATTTTTTTTCCAAAATCTTCTGTTACGTCAGATGAACATACAGCACTTACTTTAGATGAAAGATTTGCACTTGGAGCTGCTAACGGAAATCCCACTTTTTTTAGCAAATTTCTTGTAATAGGATGTTTTGGAAATCTTACAGCTAAAGTTTTTTTTCCGTTAGTAACAACTTTAGAAATTTTTGAATTTTTTTTTAAATCTAAAATAAACGTAATTGGTCCTGGGCAAAAATTTTTATACAATTTAATAAAATCATTATTGAAGATGCAATCTTTTATAAGATCATTGTGATCAAAATAATGTACAATAAGAGGATTATTTTTGGGTCTTTTTTTTAATTTGAATATTTTTTTAGACGCTTTATCAGAATAAGCATTGGCAGCTAAACCATATACAGTTTCAGTAGGTATTGCTATACACTCACCTAAATTGAGTAGCTTTATTGCTTTTTTAATATTTGCAAGATTACTTTTCATGTATTATCTGAGAGTATTATATGAAAGATAATAATTTACCAAATGATTATAACTCTTTATCATTAGAAGATTTAACTATTAAGGCAAATGAGATAATTGAGGAACTAGAAAACCAGAAAGATCTTGAGAAATCAATTGATAAATATCAAAATTTGTTAAAACTTAATAATATTATTCAGAAGAAATTCCAGAAAGATGTTAAAAATATTAACCAAAAAACAAGAGAGATTATTTTAAAGATTACTTCAAAAAAAAATGCAAAATGAATTAAATAAGATCGCAAAAGATACTAATAATTTTCTAAAAAAATTTATTAAAAATCAAAAAAAATCTGAATTAATCATTCCTATGAAATATAGTTTATTTTCAGGCGGAAAAAAGATTAGATCAAAAATTTTAATTGATATAGGTTCTCTCTTTAAATTAGATTATAAATCATTAATAGCCATAGGATCAGCTGTTGAATGTATTCACGCATACTCCTTAATACATGATGATTTACCTTGTATGGATAATGATACCGTTAGAAGAGGTAAACCATCTACCCATATAAAATTTGGAGAATCGACTGCAGTTTTGGCTGGTAATTCACTTTTAACAATGGCTTTTGAAATTTTAAGTCATAAAAGTTTAAATATTTCAGAAAAAACAAAAATTAATTTGATTAATAAAATTTCCGAAAGTTCAGGACATCTTGGTATAGCTGGGGGACAATACCTTGATTTAAATTACGAAAACAAAAGTGTTTCTAAAAAAAAAATAATTGAAATGGAAATAAAAAAAACAGGAAAACTTTTCAGCTTTTGTTGTGCAGTCCCACTTATTTTAAAAAAAAAAGATAGAAGAGAAATTAAAAAATTTGAAAATATTGGGGCAGATATAGGATTACTTTTCCAGGTTGCTGATGATTTAATAGATTATAAGGGAAGTTTAAAAATTGCTGGAAAAAAAACTGGTAAAGATAAAAAAAGAGGCAAAGCAACTTTAATTAATTTACTTGGATATAAAAATACTATTAGATATGCTAATGAAATAATTTATAAAATAAACAATGAATTAAAAACATATGGATCAAAATCAAAAAATCTATCTAAAACATTAAATTATATTTTAAACAGAAAAAAATGAAAAAAAATTATGAATTTTTAGATCAAATTAATTTTCCATCAGATTTAAAGAATATACCTGAGACTAAGTTACAAAAAGTAGCTGATGAATTAAGAGAAGAAATGATTGATGCTGTATCTGTTACAGGTGGTCATTTGGGAGCAAGTCTTGGAGTAGTTGAATTAAGTGTAGCACTTCACTATATTTTTAATACACCTAAAGATAAGTTAATTTGGGATGTTGGACATCAATGTTATCCGCACAAAATTTTAACAGGAAGAAAAGATAGAATTAGAACTTTAAGACAAGGGGGGGGTCTATCTGGTTTCACCAAAAGGCAAGAGAGCGAATTTGATCCATTTGGTGCAGCTCATAGCTCAACTTCAATTTCTTCTGCTCTAGGCATAGCAGAGGCTAATAAACTTTCAAATAAAACTGATAACGTCTTGGCTGTTATTGGAGATGGAGCTATTAGTGCAGGTATGGCATATGAAGCAATGAATAATGCAGGAGCATCAAAAACTAAAATGATTGTTATTCTTAATGATAACGATATGTCCATTGATAGACCAGTTGGAGCTATGAGCACCTATTTAGCAAAAATTTTTTCAGGAAAGATTTATTTCAGTTTAAGAGAAACAATTAAATTAATTATGTCAGCATTTTCAAAAAGATTTAGCGCAAAAGCTGGAAAAGCTGAAGATTTACTTAGATCTGCTGTCACTGGCGGAACATTATTTAGTGCTCTTGGTTTTTATTATATAGGACCGATTGATGGTCATGATTTAAATTCTTTAATCCCAATTCTAAAAAATGCGCGTGACTCAAAATATCAGGGTCCAATTTTAATTCATATAAAAACAAAAAAAGGCAAAGGTTATTCGTTTGCTGAAGAGGCCAAAGATAATTATCATGGAGTATCTAAATTTAATGTTAGGACTGGGGAGCAAATTAAAAGTATTCCAAAAGTACCTTCCTACACAAATGTATTTGCCAATACATTAATTGAACAAGCAAAAAAAGATAGCAAAATTGTAGCAATGACAGCAGCAATGCCATCAGGAACTGGTTTGAATTTATTTAAAGAAAAATTTCCTGATAGAACTTTTGATGTTGGAATTGCTGAGCAGCATGCAGTTACATTTGCTGCTGGATTAGCAACTGAAGGTTATAAACCGTATGCTGCAATTTACTCTACTTTTTTACAAAGAGCGTATGATCAAGTTGTTCATGATGTGGCTATTCAATCACTACCAGTTAGATTTGCTATTGATCGAGCTGGTCTAGTTGGTGCCGATGGTCCAACACATGCAGGGTCATTTGATATCACTTACTTGTCTACTTTACCAAATTTTGTAGTCATGGCGGCAAGTGATGAAGCAGAACTTGTAAAAATGGTAAATACATCAGTAGATATTAATGATAGGCCGTCAGCTTTTAGATATCCTAGAGGAAATGGTTTAGGGGTTGAATTGCCTTCAATTAATGAAACATTAGAAATAGGCAAAGGTCGTATTATTAAAGAGGGGAAAAAAGTTGCTATTTTAAATTTTGGAGCACGTCTTCACGAATGTGTTAATGCAAGTAAAACTCTTTTTTCAAAGGGTATAGATTGCACTGTAGTGGATGCTAGATTTGCGAAACCATTGGATGAAAAATTAATTATGGAAATTGCTTCAAATCATGAAGTTTTATTGACCATAGAAGAAGGATCCATTGGAGGATTTGGTTCTCATGTAATGCAATTTTTATCAGATCTGGGGGTATTTGATAGCGGGTTAAAATTTAGATCAATGATTTTACCAGACACTTTTATAAATCAAGATACTCCTGAAAATATGTATAAATCTGCAGGTCTAGACTCTTTATCTATTGTTAACAAAATAGAAAATGCCTTAAATTCAAATGTAATATTTGCTCAAAATAAAAAAAAAAAAAATCTAATTAAAGATTAATTTTATGATTAATAAAAAAAAAAAAAATATAATTAAATTAGGATCAATAATTATTTTACTTTCAATTGTATCTTATGGGGTCTATGATTTTCAAAATAATAAAGACAAAAAGAGTAATTATAAAGCAAATAAAGATGATATATATTGGGCTAAAAAAGTTATTGAAGGTGGTTTTATTCTCCATTTCCGTCATGCAGAAAGAGATAAATGGATTGATGTAACTATGTATGATGCACTAGAGAGCGATTTACATAAAAATGGAAAAGATGGAAGCAGATTTGCAGAGAATGATTATTTTGCAGATGCAGTTTGTTTAAATTCACGTGGAAAAATTCAAGCTAGGGCAATGGGTGAACATATTCAAAATGTTGGTTTACCAATTGGCCATATAGCATCATCAGTTTCATGTAGAGCGAGACAAACTGCTGAATTAGTTTTCGGCAAGTATGATACTCTTCATAGAATCTTAGTTCATAGCGGTCCATATAATGAAGAAAGATCAGAAAGAATAGACAAACTAAAAATTTTTTATTTGAATTTGCCTTTTAATAAAAACAAAAATACTATTGTATCAGCTCACAATGGTGTAGTTGTTTGTGAAATGTTTACAAATTGCAAGGATGAAAAGTTAAGTCTAGAGGAAGGTGGTTTTTTTGTTATCTCAAAAAAAAAAGATAAACTATATTTAGAATATGAGTTTCATAATTACAATAATTTTAATAAAGTGTTTTATAAAAGATAAATATCATTTTTAAAAAAAGATTTATCCGCATTGAGCTTTATTCATTAGATAGTGATCAAGCAAAACACACGAAAGCATAGCTTCCCCTACTGGTACTGCTCTTATACCAACACATGGATCATGCCTGCCCTTAACTGAAATAGAAGTATTTTTTCCAAATTTATTTATTGTCTTTTTAGTTTTTAAAATTGAGGAAGTAGGTTTTACTGCAAAAGATACTACTATTTCTTGTCCTGAGGAAATACCACCAAGAATACCCCCTGCATTATTGGATTTAAAAATTAATTTATTTCTATTGTTTGAAATTTCATCTGAATTATCTTCACCTGATAAATTTGCAGAATTCATTCCAGAGCCTATATTTACTCCTTTGACAGCATTTATACTCATCATCGCTGATGCGATATCAGAGTCTAATTTTGAATAAATTGGTGCACCTAAACCAGCTGGAATCCCATTAGCTCTAATTTCAATTACTGCACCACATGAGGATCCTGCTTTTCGAATACCTAGCAAATATTTTTCCCAAATTTTAATCATTGATTTGTCTGGGCAAAAAAATGGATTTTTAGATATTATTTTATCATCCCAATTATTTGTATCGCAACCAAGAATACCAAGTTGTGTTACAGCTCCGGAAATTTTGTATTTTTTTCCTAATTTTTTTTCTAAGACCTTTTTTGCAATTGCACCTGCCGCAACTCTTGATGCAGTCTCTCTGGCAGAAGATCTTCCTCCACCTCTGTAATCTCTAATTCCATATTTTTCAAAATAAGTAAAATCAGCATGCCCCGGTCGAAATTTGTCTTTAATATCTTTATAATCTTTAGAGCGCATGTCTTCATTGTAGATTATGAGAGATATTGGTGTGCCGGTGGTTTTTCCCTCAAAAACCCCAGAAAGAATTTGGACTTTATCGCTTTCTTTTCTTTGAGTAGTAAATTTAGATTGGCCCGGTTTTCTTTTGTTTAATTCTTTTTGAATATCTTGCTCATTTAATTGAATTAAAGGTGGACATCCGTCAATAATACAGCCAATTGCTGGACCATGGGACTCTCCCCATGTTGTGAAACGAAAAACCTTTCCAAAAGTATTAAATGACATTATTTATATTGTATAGATTATTTTGTTAAAATTATGAATCAAAAAAACTCATTGGGGCTTGATAAATGCTTTTTAGATCTTGATAATCCTTTCGAATTATTTGAAAGGTGGTTTGAAGAGGCAAAAAAGAAAGAAATAAATGATCCAAATGCTCTAGCTTTAGGCACTGCAAACAAAGAAGGAATTCCATCTGTTAGGATGGTTCTTTTAAAGAGCTTTAGTGAAAATGGATTTACTTTTTATACAAATTTAAATAGTCAAAAAGGAAATGAATTGAAGGAAAATCCAAATGCCTCTATGTGTTTTCATTGGAAAAGTTTACTAAGACAAATTAGAATTGTCGGAACTTTAAAACAAGTAGATAAAAAAACAGCAGACGAATACTACAATTCAAGATCTTATGAAAGTAGAATAGGAGCTTGGGCTTCAAAACAAAGTAGTATTTTAGACAAAAGATCTGATCTTTTAAAAGCTTTAGAGGATTTTAGAAACAAATTTAAAGATAAAGAAAAAGTCCCAAGACCAGATTATTGGTCTGGTTGGAATTTAAAGCCTAAAAGTATTGAATTTTGGTTAGATGGTGACAACAGAATTCATGAAAGATTAAAATATACCTTTGCTAATAACGATTGGTCTAAAAGTCTTTTAAGTCCTTAAAAGTTTCTTGATAAACTAAATGAAGTTAAATTTTCTAAAATAATTTTTTCATCACAATCTTTAAAAAGTGACAAAGAATTTGATGCTAAATTAATATAATGTTGAGCTTTTTGATAACAAAGTTTGATTATATTGTAATGTTTAATAAGAGACAAAGTAAAATTTAGTTCACTCTCATTTCTTGTTTGTTTAGAAAATATTTCTTTAAGGTTTTTTCTTTCTTCATTTTTTGCTTTTTGAAACAATAAAATTATTGGAAGTGTTATTTTTCCTTCATAAAAATCTTGTCCAATTTTTTTTCCAAATAATTTTAACTCAGAGTTATAATCTAATGTGTCATCAGCTATTTGAAATGTTAATCCGAGGTTTCTTCCATAAAATTCTAAAGCTACTTTCTCTTTAGTTTTAACATTAGATAATATAGCTCCCACTTTTGTTGATGCTGCAAATAATTCAGCAGTTTTAGCCGAAATAATTTTTAAATAAGTCTCTTCTAACATATCTACTTCTCCTTTATGTTGAAGTTGCAAAATTTCTCCCTGAGCAATCTTTGAAGATGTAGAGGATAGTAATTTTAAAACTTCAATATTACCATCTTCAACCATCATTTCAAAGCATCTACTCAGTAAGTAGTCTCCAACTAATACAGACGAGTGATTATCCCATATTTTGTTAAGAGTTTTTTTTCCTCTTCTAATGGATCCATTATCAATTACATCATCATGCATTAATGTGGCTGCATGAATAAGCTCAACACATGCTGCTAGGTTAATATCTCTAGTCCCTTTTGTATAACCACACATTTTTGCTGAACCCAGAGTTAACAAGGCTCTTAATCTTTTACCACCAGTGTCAAGATGATAGTCAGTCATTTTTTGAACTAACTCAACATTGCTTGATAATTTTGACTTAATTTTTTCCTCAACCATTATCAATTTATTTTCAACAGAATCTTTCAGTTGAAAATAAGAATTATTTATTTGGTCTTTTAATTGAATTACGCTTCCCATTTAATCAGCAAATTAGTACATTAACTTTCATATGATACTTATCAATTGACGCACCTAAATCTTCAATTATAAGGTGTCTTTATATTCATAAAAAAATTCTATAAATATTTAATAATGATCTCTTTTTTAAAAAAGAAAAAAATTATTCCTCATATAAAATTAACTGGAATTATAGGAAATGTTGGTAAATTTAGACAAGGTATTGATTTTTCAGGTCAGGAAGAAATAATTTTAAAAGCTTTTTCAGTTAAAAAGGCACCTTGTATTGCAATAACAGTAAATTCACCCGGTGGATCCCCAGTTCAATCACATCTTATTTATAATTTTATAAGACTCCAGGCAAAAAAAAATAAAAAAAAAGTTATTGTATTTGCTGAAGATGTTGCTGCTTCTGGTGGTTACTTAATTGCTTGTGCTGGGGATGAAATATATGCAAACTCTAGTTCAATAATAGGTTCGATAGGTGTTATCTACTCTTCATTTGGTTTTACAGAATTGATAAAAAAAATTGGGGTAGAGAGAAGAGTCCATACAGCGGGAAAAAATAAAAGCACGTTAGACCCTTTTTTAGATGAAAAAAAAGATGATATTGAAAGATTAAAAAAAATACAATTAGACATTCACAAAGATTTTATTAATGTTGTTGAAAAAAGTAGAGGTTCAAAGTTAAAAAAATCTGAAGTAGAATTATTTTCTGGAGAATTTTGGTCTGGTAGTAAAGCTAAAGAATTAGGTCTAATAGATGAAGTTGGTGACTCCCATCAAATACTTAGAGAAAAATTTGGAGAAGATGTAGTCATCAAAAAATTTGAAAAAAACAGAGGTTGGTTGAGTAAAAAATTATCGTCATCAAATAATCATGTTGATCAATTATCAAATATTTTAGAAGAAAAATCTGTTTGGCAAAAATATGGTCTCTAAAAAAAAAAAGAAACCGAAGTTTCAAACGTTTCAGGATACAATTTTTAATTTACAAAAGTTTTGGAGTAAACATGGTTGTGTAATTTTACAACCATATGATATTGAAGTTGGAGCTGGAACATTTCATCCAGCAACCACACTGAGATCTCTTGGACCAAAACCTTGGCAGGCGGCTTACGTTCAACCTTCAAGACGGCCAACTGATGGTAGATACGGAGATAATCCAAATAGACTTCAACATTATTATCAATTTCAAGTTATAATTAAGCCCTCTCCAACAAATATTAAAAAACTCTATTTACAAAGCTTGTCAGTAATTGGGATAGATCATAAAGATCATGATATAAGATTTGTTGAGGATGACTGGGAAAGCCCAACTCTTGGTGCTGCAGGACTTGGATGGGAAGTTTGGTGTGATGGGATGGAGATTACTCAATTTACATATTTTCAACAAATGGCAGGATTTGAATGTAAACCTATTTCTGTAGAAATTACTTATGGTTTAGAGAGAATTTGTATGTTCACTCAACAAAAAAAAAATGTTTATGATTTAATTTGGAATAATAATAATGTTGAATATCGTGAAGTATTTCAGCAAGCAGAAAAAGAATTTTCAGCATATAATTTTGAACACGCTAATACAAACAATCTTTTTAAGATTTTTGATATGTTAGAAAGTGAAGCCAATTCATTGGTTGAAAAAAAAATATCTTTACCAGCATATGATCAATGTTTAAAAGCAAGTCA
>CETH01046190.1_pt1 | contig 10735 bp, 12 predicted proteins | sample 361461 | NCBI WGS metagenome assembly CETH01 (sample SAMEA2622695, study PRJEB7988) | marine metagenome | isolation source: saline water (ENVO:00002010), including
CAAATGCATTGACCGATGGAGATATTATTGGACCTCCTGCTGATAAAGAGTAGGCTGTTGAACCATTTGATGAGGAGATAATAAGCCCATCTGCTCTTTTTCTATAAACAAAGTTTCCATCTACCCTTACTTCGAATTGCATTAATTTATAACTTTTTTGAGTATGAAGAACTATTTCATTAAATGCCGTGTATTTCTTGCCATTATAGTTGCATTCCAAAGCTTCCTTTTCTTCAACAATATTAGTGCCAGTTAGCACTTCCATCAGTCCAACTTCTAAGTTTTCATAATCTAAATCAGCCATAAAGCCTACTTTTCCCAGATTTATTCCTAAAAATGAACAATCAAGAGATGAAAACTCTTTAGCTGCTGAAAGCATTGAACCGTCCCCTCCAATAACTAGCACTAGATCAAAGCTGTCATTTTTATGTGTTCCATATACTTCATAAGAGACCGAATTCTCTTTTAAAATATTTTCTATATCATTAAGGGCTTTCTTAGATTTTTCTAAATCATACGCAACCACTAAAATACTTCTATAATTTATCATTGAGCAAATATTTTAGAAATTTATGAACAAATTAGATAGTAAATTAAGAGAACTTATTATTATTTTCAGAAAATTAAGAGATCCAGAAACTGGATGCCCTTGGGATAAAGAGCAAGATTTTAAATCTATTGCAAGCTGTGCTATTGAAGAGTCTTATGAGGTTGCAGATGCAATAGAGAGAAATGATTTTGAAGATTTAAAAGCCGAATTAGGAGATCTTTTGTTCCAAATAGTTTTTCACTCTGAAATGGCAAAGGAAAAGGGATTATTCACTATCGAAGATGTTATAGATGAGCTTAACTCAAAACTAATCAGAAGGCATCCTCATGTTTTTGATGATGGAGACGTAAAAGATGCAAAAGATAGCTTAAAAATTTGGGAGGATGTAAAAGCAAAGGAAAGATTAAGTAAGAATTTAAACTCAGTAATGGATGATGTGCCTAAGAATTTACCAAGTCTTACTAGAACCAAAAAGCTTCAGAAAAGAGCTACAAGAGTAGGCTTCGATTGGAGCAACTCCAAACAAATTCTAGAAAAAATTGATGAAGAGATTGATGAGTTGAAGCATGAAGATATGAAATCAAACAAAGAAGGCATTACTGAAGAGATTGGAGATCTATTTTTTACCTTGGTTAGGCTTGCTGGATATTATGAAGTTGAGCCAGAAGATATTATTAGAAAAACTAATTTAAAATTTGAGAATAGATTCAGAAAAATGGAGAATGAAGCTAAATCCATGAAAACTAATTTAAATGCAATGACATTAAATGAACTTGAAATACTTTGGCAGAAAGTTAAATGATTAGATTATTTAAAGGTGTAACTGCTTTTACATTAATACTTATAACATCAATCTTAGTAATTGTTGCAGTTGTTCCAATTGGCCTTTTCAGATTTATTCCATACAAACCTCTTCAAATAAAAATCTTAAAAATAAATGAAGTTTTAGGAGAGCTGACCCTTGCTTCATGGAAAGCTATACAAGATTTAATGCATAAACCTAAATACAAAGTAAAAGGAGAAGAGAAGCTTAGAAAAAACATCTGGCAATTTACCACTATAAATCATCTTGCATGGGCAGATATTTTTCTTCTACTTTATTTCACAAATTATAAGATGAGTGTCCCTAAAATTTTCATGAAATCGCAACTATGGTGGCTTCCTATTACCTGGGCAGCAAATATAGGGCTTGCAATGCCTTTTGTAGTCAGAAGATCAAAAGAAGAAATAAAAGCGAATCCAGAATTAGCAAAGACAGATAAGGAATCAACAATTCGTGCGTGTAAATTATATGAATTATTTCCTACAAATGTTTGTGGATTTATTGAAGGCACAAGAATAGATAAAACTAAGTATTTAGCATCTAACAGCAAATTTAAAAACCTTATGCCACCAAAGATAGGTGGAATGGGATATACACTTGAAGTAATGCCCTATATCGATCACTTAATAGATGTTACCCTTGTTTACAAAACAAATAAAAGATCATTTTGGGACTTTCTCTGTGGGGATATGAGTGAAGCAAGTGTGACAATAAACTCATACAAGATACCTGAAAAGTTAAGGAATAAAGATTATGCCTTTGATGAAAGTGCAAGGGAAGAACTTAGAGAATTCTTAGAAGAGGTATGGGCAAAAAAAGATAAAATAATTGAAAGTGAAAAAGAAAAATATGGTATTGAGTCAGTCTTTTAAGTTTTTTCTTTTATTACTGCTTCTGGGATGCTCAGAAAACAAAGCTTATTCTGAGATTAATTACTCTGAAGAATTCGGGTCAATCGTTACCGAATTTAATAAATCATCGATATTTGAATTTAACTCATATGGTAGTTTCAATGATGATTTTGTTTTTGATTTTTTAGAAAAATTAGATCCCAATAAAACTATATTCTTTGAAGAAGATATTGACCAAATTCTCAGTTTAAAAAAAGATTCAGGCTACTATCCGACTTTTAAACTTATTGTTGATATATTTTATAAAAGAATTAATGAATCTACTGAATATAGGATTGGATTATTAAACACATATAATTTCGATTTCGAAAAGGATGAATATATATTCCTTGATTCGCAGGATGTGTATTTTAGTGACCAAGATACAAAAAATAACTATCAGAGAAAATATGTTAAAAATGAATTAATCTTGAAAATGCTTGAAGAGAAGTCTTTTGATTATGCAAAAGATGAATTACTTGATTATTACTCTGAAAGAATCTCTTCACTTAGTAAAATCAGGGAATCAGATAAATTCACGTTAATAGCAAACACTTACCTATCTTTGTTGGATCCTCATGCATCTTATTTTTCACAAAGGGATCTTGAAAATTGGAATTTGAGAATGAACCTTTCGTTTGAAGGTATTGGTGCGATCTTAAGCTATGAAAATGAGAAGGCAAAAATTGAGGAGCTTATGCCTGGAGGACCAGCAATAAAATCAAAAAAAATTAATGTTGGAGATAAAATAATTGGCATTGGAGAAGGCTTAGATGGAAAAATTATAAGTGTTATTGGTTGGAGATTGGATGATATTGTAGAAAGAATTAGAGGTAATGAAGGAACAATAGTCAGAATAGAAATCGAAAATGAGGGTGGTAAAAGCTTAGTTGAAATAGAACGAGGAAAAGTATCGCTTGAAGAAAGTGATGCCTCAAAAGAAATAATCAGTTTTGAAGGAAAGAAACTCGGCTATATAAGTTTACCTTCTTTTTATAGCGATATTGAATGTATGAGAAAAAATAATTTTTTATGTAAAAGTGCAACAAGTGATATTAAAAGAATCTTAGTGGATTTTAAATCGAATGGTATAGAAGGAATAGTCATTGATTTAAGAGATAATGGTGGTGGTTATTTATATGAAGCTGATACCTTAACCAGGTTATTTATAAAATATGGGCCAACTGTACAAATAAAAAGTCCTGATGAAGAAGTTATTATCTTCAATTCATGGAGGTCAAATAGATCATGGGATAAGCCTGTCGTAGTTTTAGTAAATAAGTTTTCTGCTTCAGCATCTGAAATCTTTGCAGGCGCTTTACAAGATTACAATAGAGCCCTAATTATTGGTCAAACAACATTTGGGAAAGGAAGTGTACAGACATTCACTGAAACAAATAATGGACAAATTAAAGTAACCGATTCTTTGTATTACAGAATTACTGGCGAGCCGACGCAGATTTATGGTGTTAAGCCAAATCTTGAGATACCTTCTTTGACTAATTCTGATGGTACTGGTGAAGATAGATATGAAAATGCAATAAAACCATCATATATAGGGAGTGCATGGTATTACAAATATGGTCAATTTAATATTGAGGAATTTGTTGAAAATCACAATGAGAGAGTTTACAAGTCACAGTATTTTACAGAAATGAAAGCTATAAAAGAATCAAGAAAAGAGAAAAGAGAAAAATTGAGTCTTAATCTATCAAGTAGAAAGCTAGATTATTTCAATAGCATAGAGAAAAACTTAAGTTTGATTAATCTTTCTCGAGAAATATCTGGGCAAGAAAAATTTACAAGTTATCAAGAATATCTGGACACAGAAATCAGTGATGATTTCATTATAGATGCAGAAATAGACTTATCACTGAGAATTTTAGTAGATTTGATTGGTGTAGAATCATGATTAGAATTATTAGCTTCAACATCAATGGACTGCGAGCTAGGCCACATCAATTAGAAGAGATTAAAAAAAAATATAATCCAGATATAATTGCCATTCAGGAAATTAAAGTCAGTGATGAAGATTTCCCAGAAATAATACCTGAAGAATTGGGTTATATGCATTTTAATTATGGCCAAAAAGGATTCCATGGAGTTGCCATCTTTTCAAAAATAAAACCTCTAGGTGTAAAAAAAGGGCTAGATGGAGGTAAGGATGAAGTACAAAAAAGATATATTCAATGCGATTATAAAACTGATCTTGGAATAATATGTGTATGTAATTCATATTTTCCTCAAGGTGAGAATAGAAAACATCCTGAAAAATTTCCTTATAAAGAAAGGTACTATAAACGTATAACCAAACATCTATCAACTCTTGAAAATGTTGTTATAACTGGTGATTTTAATATTGCACCAAATAAAAATGATATTGGAATGAATGAAGATGGAATTAAAAGATGGTTAAGTCAAGGCCATACTGCATTTTTACCTGAGGAGCTGGAATGGTACAAGACATTAACTTCTTTGAATCTAAGAGATATGTGGAGAAAAAATAATCCTGAATCAAAAAAATGCTCATGGTTTGATTACCGATCAAGAGGGTTTGATCAAAACCCTAAGAGGGGCTTAAGAATTGATCACTTTTTACTGTCTGAACAATTACAATCTAGATACCTAAGCTCAGAAATTGATCACGAAATTAGAGCGATGGAAAAACCTTCAGATCATTGTCCTGTAGTATTAGATTTAGATTTAAATTTTGTAAGTTAGAAATTAATCTACAACAGTTCCAGGAACTGGTGTAATTGGATAATCCAGATCTGTAAATGGCGTTGGATTAGCAATTGAATCAGGATGTACGACTGATATAACTAGATCACTAGCCCAGTTGCCCTCAATAAAGCCTCTAAAACTATCTCTTTGTGTTATGACTATGGTAGCGAATCTTCCATTCTTTGTATAAACCATCGTTATTTCTTTACCTACTTTAGAAGAAACTAAAGTCCACCCAGTCTGTGGTGTGTTATTGCTATAAAATATTAGATTTTCTGCAGGACTATAATTGGATATTAATGTAATTCTACCTGAAATTGCATCTCCAGTACCAAGCAAAACTGTTGGCACCTTAACTATTGAAGCATCTTCAGGTAGAGGCAAATCCTCTAGTAAATATTTAATAACTTTTCTTTGGTCCTTTTGATATTCATCTACAAAAAGCGCACAACCACTTAAAAGTAAAGAAGCAAAGAAAAGTTTTAGTAAAATTTTCACAGGTTAAGTATAACTTAAAAAAAAATTAAATTGATAGCTAATCATTAGAAAATTTTATGCTTACCGCGTAAAATTTCCCAAAACATTATGTAATCACTTAATAGGCTAAAAAAAGGGTAAGTGAAAGTTGCAGGTTTATTTTTCTCAACGAAGAAGTGACTCACCCAAGCGAATCCATAGCCTGAAAGAACAGCAAATAGAATATTAAGTGGCTCTAAGGTCACAGCGAATCTTATAAAAAAGAGAATAGAGAAAGCAGTCCCAATAAAGTGAAACAACTTAGTAGTTTTATCCGCATGTTCTGTTAAATAATATGGATAAAACTCTTTTAAATTTTTATATTTCTTCACACTTCTAACCTACATTTTTATTATATATGTTGAATAGACATAGTAAAAAGCACAAAACAATGCAGTAAAAATCATTAATATTGGTCCAAACAACTCAAAAAGTGCAAAAGAAGCAGAACCCAGCATAAGAATAACAATTAATTCGATCCTATTTTTGATAAAACCTTCATTAAGTGCAGCCCTAATAATTAAATAATTGAGTGGCAAATAAAGTAAAAGTGCGGTTATAGTTCCTGGACTAAAATCATAGTAGTACAAACTAAAAAATGCATGGAAAACTGCATTAGTAATTTGTGTTGCAGCCAGAAAGTAGATTGCTATAAGTGCGCTTGCTCTATTTTTTGTTAATAGATGAATGTAGATTATCAATAAAAAAATACCCAAAAGTCTCATAAGCATCTCCTCTGAGCTAAGAGAATTATTGTCAAGAAAATACTTTAAACGCCATTCTCTAAAATTAAAAAGGATATGCTCTTCAGTATGATGAATTATGTAAATCAATGGAGAAAGAACTAATAGATTTGCAAATTTATTCATAATTATTTTTAAAATGATAACATCGTAAAATGTGTAAATTTATAAATCTAAATTCAAAAACTTTAATTGTTATTTTGGTCTTATTGTTGCAACCCATTGCAGCAAAAGACAGTGCGCCTATTATCCAACCTGGAGCTCCTGGAGAGTCCTCAAAAGAACTTGCACCTGAAGCTGCTTCTGCAATTGCAGATTCATCATATACTGTAGCCGATGTAAAATTTCTTCAAGGAATGATTGTTCATCATCAGCAAGCTATAGTGATGTCAAGTTTAGCGCCTAAAAGAACTAATAATAAAACTATCTTAGATTTAGCTAGCCGTATAGATGTTTCACAAGAAGATGAAATAAATTTTATGGTTAGTTGGCTTCAGGATCGTGGAGAAAATGTACCTGATTTGAACCATATGCATCATATGAATATGCCAATGAATATGGTTGGCATGGCAACTCCTGAACAATTAGAAGATCTTAAAAACTCCAATGGAACTGATTTTGACAGACTTTTTCTTCAGCTTATGATTTCTCATCATGATGGTGCGCTTGAAATGGTTAAGGAATTAAAAGGTTATGTTGGTTCAACTTATGATCCTGTTTTGAATGAGTTTGTTTCTGATTTAGTAAATGATCAAGGTGTCGAAATTGAGAGAATGAATTCTATTGCTGTTGGACTTTCTGATGACCCTAGATCTGTTTTAGCTCCTGGATTGTTCGATGCAGAAGAGGCTATTTTGAATTTGGAGCTCATTGTATCTCTTAAGAAACCAACTGGTTTTTATGACCCAAGTAATCCAGCAGCAAGAGGAGCAGAAGACTTAACCATAGATAAAAGTAATAAAGAAAAAACTACAGCTGAAACCTCAAGATCACTAAGATCTCCAATGTTAAGTTTTTCAAATACAGACATGGCATTTCGAGATAATTTGCTAGTTGCTGGAAGTTATCATGGATTCAATATGTATAACCTTAATGAAAATGGTGTTCCTGATCTAATATCTTCAGTTGTATGTCCTGGAGGTCAGGGAGATGTTTCCATTGTAGGAGATCTTTTGATTATGTCTGTTGAACAGGTCAGAGCACGGTTAGATTGTGGCTTAGAGGGTGTAGGGAAAGATGCTAGCCCAGACCGCTTTCGTGGAATAAGAATTTTTGATATTTCTGATTTAAATAATCCAAAGCAAGTAGGAGCTGTACAAACCTGTCGAGGTTCACATACTCACTCTGTTGTTTCTGGCCCAACTTCAGATGGAAAAATTATTGTTTATAACTCTGGAACCGGAAGCGTTAGAGATGAAGAAGAGCTCGAAAACTGTATTGGAAATATTCCTGGGGATCAGGAAACAGCTCTTTTTAGAATTGATGTAATTGAAATCCCAATAAGTGATCCATCGAGAGCAAGGATAGTAAGCAGCCCAGCAGTCTTTGCTGATCCTGAAACTGGCTCGCTCGCTGGATTATGGCGTGGAGGCAATCATGGTGATGATACCCAAGACACAAGACGTACTGATCAGTGTCACGATATAACCGTTTTTCCATCAGCGAATTTAGCTGCAGGAGCATGCTCAGGTAATGGTATTCTTTTTGATATTACTGATCCTTATAATCCAAAAAGATTGGATGTTGTTACAGATATTGGTTTCGCCTATTGGCACTCAGCCACTTTTAATAATGATGGTACCAAAGTTATCTTCACTGACGAATGGGGTGGTGGTGGTAGAGCTAGATGTCGAGCTTGGGATCCACTAACCTGGGGTGCTGATGCTATTTATGACATTGTAGATAATAAACTTGTATTTAAGAGTCATTACAAAATGCCAGCTCCACAATTAGAGACTGAAAACTGTGTTGCACATAATGGCTCTATTATTCCAGTGCCTAATCGTGATATTTTTGTCCAGGCTTGGTATCAAGGTGGTCTATCTATAGTTGATTTTACTGATTCATCTAATCCAATTGAAATTGCCTATTTTGATAGAGGGCCAATATTTGAAGATATCCTAAGTAGTGGAGGTTATTGGTCCACTTATTACTATAAAGGTTATATTTATGGTACTGAAATTGCACGAGGACTAGATGTATTCCAACTTCTTCCAAGTGAATATTTAAGTGAAGATGAAATTAGTTCAGCTGCAAATGCTTATCCAATAATGGGTCCAGAAGTCTTTAATCCACAACAACAGATTCCAATGACTTGGGAAGAATAGCTAGATCGTTTTCAAGACTTGTTGATGGTTTTTCGACAATTCTTCCAATTTCGAATCCATTTTGAAAGAAAATAAAAGTAGGAGTGTATTTTAAGTTGTAGGTTTGATGCCTATCTTTTGGCTCTGTTTTATTTCTATCAAGAGCTATTAATGAAATTTGATCAGGTAACATTGAAATTGAATCTAAAATTTTGAGCATTCTCGGTACTTCTCTTTTACTATCATGGCACCAAGTACCAAATAAAATTACTACTTCCATATGTTTAAGATGCTCTAAATTGTAAGTTGTATCTACTTGATAAGACTTATAGTTCTTTTCAAAAATTGGGTAATTATTTAAAAGAAGGCTAGTTTGAGTATCGCCTAAAAGGTCTCCTTTGTTTGAGTAACTTTCATAAGCATATATATTGCTAGCAATTAGGAATAAAAAGAATACAGTCTTAAACAAAATTATCGCTTTAAAGTTCAGACTCTCTAGCGATCAGGTCTAATAATTCAACTGTTCTATATGTTCCATTCACTGCTTGTTGAATTGCTGAATCTGCAAGAATATCTTGAGTCGAAAAACTCGACATCACCGAAGAGGTATTAATACCTCTTCTATTAAATGTAGAAATAGGTTTCCCAGCAATTAGATTTAACAATTCCACAGTTCTATAAGTACCATTTACTATCTGTTGGTAAGCTGAATTGGCAAGAATATCTTGAGTCGAAAAACTCGACATCACCGATGAAGTGTTCAAACCATGTGATCTAGCTATCAAGTCCAATAATTCAACTGTTCTATATGTTCCATTCACTGTTTGCTGGTAAGCTGAATTGGCAAGAATATCTTGAGTCGAAAAACTCGACATCACTGATGAAGTATTAATTCCCATATCTCTTGCTATTAAGTCCAATAATTCAACTGTTCTATAGAAGCCATTAACTTGTTGTTGTACTGCTGAATTGGCAAGAATATCTTGAGTCGAAAAACTCGACATCACTGATGAAGTATTAATATCTTTACTACTCAAAAAGAATGAATTAAAAACTATAAAAAAGATAAGTAGATATTTATGCATCGTCATTATTATATATAAAGTTTTATTTGAAATGTAAGTTAACCAACAGATTAAGATTTAATTCCTGATATAACCAAAGTACCAGCCCAATCTTTTCCTTTATTTGATCTCCAGCTCTCAATGTGGTTTAGTCCAGAAGCTTTAAAAATCTTAATCCATTCAGATTCTTTGAGCATATGCATCTTGGTGCCAACTTTTTCTTGCCATGAATGTGATTCTGTATTTTCATAATAGTGATCAACTCCAATAATTAATCTGCCAGCGCGATTTAACCAAGAGTCTACAATTCTTTTAATAATCTTTGATGGTTTGTCCAGGTAATACAAAACTTCCATTGAATGAATTACATCAAATTTTTCAGATGATTTATATGAATTTATATCAGCAAGTATATATTCAGCATCTCCACCTTTAGCTTTTGCATTTAAAATCATTTGATTAGCGCCATCAATTCCAACAGAACGCTTGCATAATAAATTTTTAGTAACTTTTCTTACCACCCATCCATTTCCGCAACCTAGATCTAAAAAGCTAAATTGTTTTCTTATCTTTTTTCTTTCTTTTATTGCAAAATCTATCATTTCATTCACAGGAAATTCATGAGTTTTTTCCATGCCAATATCTTTACCTTCTTTAGCCCAGGCCTCAAAGACTTCTGTTGCTTTTTTTAGTGTCATATAACATGATATTACTATAGAAAATCATCTCATAAAAACATGGAAAAAAAATCTAATGGTTTAGCTATAGCTTCAATGGTTCTGGGTATATGTAGCCTAGTGTTCTATATTTTCTTTGGTTTTGTTCTTGGTATAGTTGCTGTGATACTTGGGCATGTTCAACTTTCAAATATTAGTAAAAATCCAAAGCTTTTTAATGGCCGAGGGATGGCAATAGCTGGGCTAGTATGTGGCTACATCTCAGTAGCTTTTGCACTAATATCACTGGTATTTCTAAGTGCTGCTTTAAGTGCTTTTCCTGGCTTAGATGAACTATTATTTCTGCTTGAAGATTTTTAAAAACTTATTCATTGTACATATAATTTAGTTCTCAAGATAATCTTGCCCTATTCCCACTCAATAGCAGCATGCTCTAGAGAGT
>CETH01100615.1_pt1 | contig 10733 bp, 10 predicted proteins | sample 361461 | NCBI WGS metagenome assembly CETH01 (sample SAMEA2622695, study PRJEB7988) | marine metagenome | isolation source: saline water (ENVO:00002010), including
CCCCGAAGTAGTTGTTTCTTTGCAGATTTTTCGACAATCGGTTCAAGCTCTTTTTCATTTAATTTGCCAAAAAGCATTGATTGTGTAAAAAGGGTGTGATCTATCATTTCACAAGTCATGCTAATACGTAGAAGCTATTTAGACGAAGCAAAGGTACTTCTTTAGATTTTTTCATCTACAAAGGGTTAATGCATGAAAATTTGGACGATAGTTGTGGCCGCGGGACAAGGCCTTCGTTTCGGGAGCAAAAAACAATTTGCTGAGCTTTCAGGTGCCTCAGTGTTGTTTCATTCTGTTCTTGCAGCTTCTTCTGTATCAGATGGGATAGTTGTTGTAACTACGGATGAAGATCTCGAATATGCGAAAGTTTCACTTCAAAACGTAGAGAAAGTTAAAGAAGTCGTTGTAGGGGGTTCGACAAGAAGTAAATCTGTTAGAAAAGGTCTGGAGCAAGTTCCTCAAAATTGCGACATTTTGATCGTCCATGATGGGGTAAGACCTCTTGCATCAGAAAAATTGTTCAAATCTGTGGTTGAGAAAATCCAAGAGGGATCTGAGGCAGTGGTTCCCGTGGTACCAATAGCAGATTCGTTACGTTCGATTAGCGGAGAACAGATAGATCGGAGTGAAGTGGTAGCAATTCAAACTCCACAGGCGTTCAAAGCCACGTTGTTGCTTAAAGCTCACTCTACGTCTGAAAGTGCTTCAGATGATGCTTCGTTAGTTGAATTAGCAGGCGGAACAATTGATTTTGTTGATGGTGATGTGCGAAATTTGAAAATCACAGTTAGTTCGGATCTTCAAATTGCTGAAAATTTTTTACTGCAAAGGTAGTTATTAGAGAGGTTCATATGTCTGTTTTTAGAATAGGTCAAGGGTTTGATGTTCATCCATTCTCACAAGATCCAGCCCGCCCTTTAATTATCGGAGGAGAGATCCTACCAGGCCCCGGTTTGGAAGGTCATAGTGATGCTGATCTTTTAGCTCATGCGATTGCTGATGCTTTATTGGGAGCTGCTGGTTTGGAAGACATTGGACACTATTTTCCTGATACAGAATCTTCTACTTTAAATGCAAACAGTATGGAGATACTTAAAACAGTCGTCGAGTTGATAAACAAAGAGGGTTGGGAAATATGCAATGTTGATTGCAACGTGATAATTGAAAAACCCAAAATACAGCCTTACAAAAAAGATATAGAAAAACGAATGTCCGATATTTTAAAATCACCTGTAACCGTCAAAGGGCGAAGGTCTGAAGGTCTGGGATTCATAGGGAAGGGAGAAGGAGCTGCTTGTTTTGCAGCCGCTCTAATTCTAAAGCATGAGTAGGAAACGTGACCATAAGGGTAATTTGAGGGGAAACAAAGGACAGAGGGGCACGACACCTCTACGTCATAACAAGTCTCAACAAAATGTCTTATCGGGAGATCAAGTTGAAGGACGACAGGCTGTTCGAGAATTGCTCTTAGCGGGAACTCGCAAAACCCGTGAGATTTATTTAGCGGGAGACCTTGATGACGCCCCAATATTGGATGACATTATTGATCTAGCTGACGAAGCCAAAGTAACAATAAAAGAAATCCCAAGAACACGTTTTGAATCGATTGCTAAAACAGAGTCATCTCAAGGGGTTGTAGCCATGGCTGCCCCTTTACCGAATTATGAAATTCAAGAGTTAACACAATCTGAAGCTGGTGATGCCAAACCTTTCCTGCTTATTGTAGACGGAGTAACCGATCCGGGAAATTTGGGTGCAATGTTACGTTCAGCTGAATGTGCTGGAATCACAGGTGTAATACTCCCAAGACATCGTTCGGCGAGAATAACTCCAGCTGTAACCAAAACTGCAGCAGGAGCGATTGAACACTTAAGAATTGCTACAGTTAGCGGCATACCGGCAGCGCTAGGCCGTCTAAGAGAAGCAGGAATTTGGTTAGTTGGATTGGATTCAGGAGGAGCTACTTCCTTATACGATCTTGCAATTGCCGACCAGCCGATCGCACTGGTTTTAGGTTCAGAAGGTCGTGGGTTGTCAAGATTAACTAGAGAACGTTGCGATGATCTGGTTCACATCCCGCTTCAGGGAGTTTTAGCTTCACTTAATGTCTCGACAGCAGCAGCGATTACTGTTTTTGAAATAGCCCGACATCGTTAAGTTTTGAGCCCGAGGTCGGATTCGAACCGACGACCTGCCGCTTACAAGGCGGCTGCTCTGACCAACTGAGCTACTCGGGCGTTTTCTTTAAGCCAAGATAGCAAACTATCATGGGGTACTTGATTATGATCACTTCTCGGAGGATGATTTGGTATAGGTTTAGTTTCAAGAGAGAAGGTAATTCTGATTTTAAATCATTTCAACATACAGCAATTGCAATCCAAGCAACTGGAATCAAAGGTATAGCATGAGTATGCAATCACCTTTGAGTGGGAAAGGTATAACTCCCAGTAATGCTTCTGCCGCCCCACGAGCATTTTTGCTTATTTTTGTTGCAGTTGTTATTGGTTTTGTAGTTTTGTGGAAGGGTCTGGATGATGATTTGCAAACAACAGGTTTAGATGTTGCAAACTCTCCTGAACAGGTGATGCAAAACACTCAGCAGGAACCTGCCGATTTGCCTCCTTTAGATGTACCTCAAATCTCAACAACAACTGTTGCAGTCATTGAAACAACTACTACTACCAGCCCTCCACCTCTCCCCACTAAACCGCCTAGCACGGTAAAAGTTCTTGTATTAAATGGTTCAGGAGTGGGAGGAGCAGCAGGAGCTGTTACTAATCTTCTCAAACCTCACGGTTATACAACCTTGTCGCCTGCCAATGGAAATAAAGATGAAAAATCTTGGGTCTATTACAAACCAGAATTCTCACCAGACGCGAAAGGCATCACAGATATTCTGGGAATAATGCCTGATCTTCTTGCATCTTTTCCTTCTAATGGACTTTCTGTACCCGACGGAAGTGTTGACAGGGTTGATACAGCACATGTAATTGTATTCTTGGGATCCGATAAAGAGATTTACGGTTAGGTGTAAAGGTGCGGGTTTTAGCCGCCCCAGATAAATTTCGTGGCTCTTTAACCGCAGTAGAAGCTGCTAATGCTATTGAAACAGCGGTTAAAAAATGTGGGGGTATTTCCATCAATGCCCCTATGGCGGATGGCGGTGAAGGGACCTTGCAGGTTCTTGGAGGACCCAATCGCATGACAACTGTTACGGGCCCTTTAGGCAAACCTATTCAAGCAGAATGGCGTTTATCCAAAAAGACAGCAGTAATTGAAATGGCCCTCGCTTCAGGTCTTTCAGTAGCGGGAGGGCCTGAAATAAATAAGCCATTAGAAGCTACTACAAAAGGAACAGGAGAATTAATACGTTGTGCAATGGAACAGGGAGCGAAAAGAATAATCGTTGGTCTTGGAGGATCTGCTACTACTGATGGAGGGTTAGGAGCGTTAAGAGCCATGGGGCCGCTTTCTCGCTATAAAGGAGTTGAACTTATAGCAGTTTGTGATGTTCAAACCAATTTTCTAGATGCAGCTAATCATTTTGGCGTTCAAAAAGGAGCTACAAAAGGAGAGTTAAAGTTCCTTAATCAACGTTTACAGCGAATAACGCAGGTTTATGAAGATGAATTTGGGGTTTCATTAATAGATATTCCGAAAACTGGAGCAGCCGGGGGGCTTGCAGGCGGATTATTAGTTGCTGGAGCTGAACTAGTAGAAGGATTTGATTTCATAGCTCAGGAGATCCGTCTTGATGAACTGATGATTGACTCAGACTTAGTGATCACAGGTGAAGGTTTTCTCGATAGCACATCATTTGATGGGAAAGTTATTTCGGGGATCTGTCGTTATGCAGATACGTTTTCTGTCCCGGTTTTTGTAATTGCAGGAGATATTAGTCCTGAAATAGTCGGAAAAGTCGAAGGTGTGTCTTTGGTGGAAGCTTTCGGCAAAGAGCGTGCTTTCTCAGAAACAGAGCTTTGTATCGAAAGAACTGTTATTGAACATATGGATTCATTATCCCGATAACAGTTTTATTCTAAAAAATGTAAAAAACTTTCTTTTATAAGCGTTTTGAACGAAAAAAGGTTGGTTTTTCACTCTTCTCGTGGTTGGATTAGCAGTCTAAGTAGAAGAGTGCCGAACATTTTCAACACTAAATCTGCTTGAATTCTTTGATGAAAGGCTTTCTTAATGGCTAAGAATATTGTTTTTGACGAACAAGCTCGTAGAGGGCTTGAAAAAGGTATGAACCAGCTAGCAGATGCTGTGCGTGTCACCTTGGGACCCAAAGGACGTAATGTTGTTCTGGATAAAAAATGGGGTGCTCCAACTATCACAAATGACGGTGTGTCTATCGCAAAAGAGATAGACCTGGAGGATCCATATGAACGAATCGGCGCGGAGTTAGTTAAGGAAGTTGCAAAAAAGACTGATGATGTAGCTGGAGACGGTACCACAACAGCAACAGTACTTGCCTGGTCTATGGTCGGTGAAGGTCTAAGGAATGTCGCTGCTGGAGCCAACCCTATGTCCTTGAAGCGAGGTATAGAGGTAGCTGTTGAAGCTGCTGTTGAAGCTATCCTCTCAGAATCTGTTGACGTTTCTAGTGATAAAGAACAAATCGCAAATGTGGCGGCAATTTCAGCTGCTGATGTGGAAATAGGAGAAATGATTTCTGAGGCTATCGATAAAGTCGGTAAAGACGGGGTAATCACAGTCGAAGAAGGTCAGACATTTGGTTTAGAAATGGATCTAGTCGAAGGAATGCGTTTCGACAAAGGTTACATATCCCCTTACTTCGTTACTGATCCAGAAAGAATGGAAGCAGTTCTGGAAGATCCATATTTACTACTTGTAGGTTCTAAAATCTCTGCAGTTAGAGATCTGGTTCCAGCATTAGAAAAAGTGATGCAAGCTGGTCGACCCTTGGTGATTATCGCGGAAGATATAGAAGGCGAAGCTCTTGCCACCTTAGTAGTTAACAAAATTCGAGGAACTTTCACTTCAGTTGCAGTAAAAGCACCTGGCTTTGGTGACAGAAGGAAAGCAATGCTTCAAGATATAGCAATACTTACTGGTGGACAGGTCATCTCTGAAGAAGTAGGCCTAAAAGTTGATTCAGTAACAATTGACATGCTGGGATCAGCTAGAAAACTGGTAGTGACCAAAGATGAAACCACTCTTGTTGAAGGAGCAGGTGATCAAGATGCAATTGCAGGTCGAATAGCTCAAATAAAAGCAGAGATCGAAAATACCGATTCCGATTATGATCGAGAAAAATTACAAGAAAGACTAGCCAAGCTCTCAGGTGGTGTGGCAGTACTAAAGGTAGGTGCTGCCACCGAGGTAGAGCTAAAAGAGAAGAAGCATCGCATTGAAGATGCGGTCAGCACTACGAAAGCGGCAATTGAGGAGGGAGTAGTGGCTGGAGGAGGCGTAACGCTTTTACGAGCACAAGCTGCTGTTGAGAAAGCTGCCTCAAAATTAGAGCATGATGAAGCGACTGGATCAAATATTGTTGGAAGGTCCTTGGTGGCGCCTCTAACTCAGATTGCCATAAATGCTGGCATGGAAGGCGGAGTAGTAGTTGAGAAGGTTAAAGACCTAGAGGGACCGAATGGGCTGAATGCTGCTTCAGGTGAGTATGAAGACCTAATTGCCGCAGGAATTATTGATGCTGCGAAAGTAACTCGTTCAGCTCTTCAAAACGCCGCTTCTATAGCTGCGCTTTTCCTAACGACGGAAGCTGTTATAGCAGACGCCCCTGAAGAAAGTGCTGCGGCTGGTGGTGGCATGCCAGACATGGATTTCTAAACAAACTAGATGCTAGACAATGAGCGTTATGTCAGCTTGTCTACATGGACAAAAGATGGCAACCGAAAAAGAACACCGGTATGGATTGCTTTATTAAGTGATGGTCAATTCGGTTTTACAACCGGGGAAAAAACTTGGAAAGTACGGCGCATCCAAAAAAATCCAATTGTTGAGATGCAATCCTGCAATTTTAAGGGCGAGCTTATCGAGGGCTCCGAGCCGTTTACAGGACTGGCGAGGGTAGCTGGTATAAACGATAAAGAATACACATCAGTTAAAAAGGCCATTCGGAAAAAGTATGGAATTCAAGATCAATTAGTCAGTTTTTTTGGCCGTTTTTCCAAAAAATATGGTGAAAGTTGCGCAGTGGTTATTTCTCTAGAAAAAGAAAAGCTTGCTTAGTTTTTTGGGTGGGCATGTTGCCACCCAAAACGTCCCTTAATACACAGGTGGCCGTCTGTAACGGAATGATCAGAAGGTGAAGTGACTTTTACGATTTTTTCGTCTTGGGTGTGTAATTCTAGATTGCAACCAACGCCGCAGAAACCACAAATAGTTTGAGTAATTTTCTGGTTATCCGGATCCCAAGAATTGTCTTCTCTCATATCATGTTCAGTTTTAAAAACCAAAGCCCCTGTCGGGCAAACTCCTATGCAATTGCCACAATAAACACAAGCTGAATCGGGCAATTCGACATCAAACTCAGTCGAGATATGCGCCTGAAAACCTCGTCCTGCAGTGGCGATTGCAAAAGTATGTTGAGCGTCATCTCCGCATGCTTCAACACATTTATAACAAAGAATGCATCGCTCGTAGTCACGAACGTAAAGATCGTCTTGGATTTTGACTGGTTGCTTAGATGTCTTAATTGCATCTGACGTTCCCATGCGTTCAGGTTTTGAGCCATAGTGTGTCATCCATTCAAGGATTTCTTCATCTGCTCTATCTAGTTCAACCGAAGAGGCAAGTAGTTCTAAAACCATACGTCTACTCGTATTCACTCGTTCAGATTCAGTGGAAATCACCATTCCCTCTTCTATTTGACGAGAACAAGACGGAACTAGTGCCCTAGAACCCTCTACTTCTACTACGCAAACTCTGCAAACGTTGACTGGGGTTAGGTTCTCAGCCCAGCAAAGCGTTGGGGTCTTTATATCAGCCTGATTACAAGCATCTAAAATTGTGGATCCTTCAGAAGCTAAAATTTTTTTGTTATTGATTGTTATTTCGACAATGGTTTCAGATTGGCTTTCTGTAATTTTACTCATGATCTGTTTTCCAAAAGTCCTAGATTCAAAGCTGATCGAATTGCCGATGATGCTGTATGACCCAAGCCACAAATTGAAGCATCAGACATTACGGCAGCCAGATCGTCGAACAACTCGTGTTCGGCTTCGACAGTAGTATCATCCGCGATTCTAAGCAAAAGTTCCTCTTGCCTAACAGTTCCAACCCTACAGGGCACGCATTGCCCACACGATTCATCACGGAAAAACTCAGCTATTCTGTGAACGGTTTTAGTCAGTTCATCTTTATCACTGAAAGCTATTATTACTCCTGAACCCAGCGCGACTCCAGCTTCGCGCGTATCTTCAAATGTGAGAGGCAGATTGACTGATTCTGGTGAAACGAAATTGCCAGCAGCTCCACCAAGGAGAATTGCCCTGAGATTGCCAGATCCTGAAAATCCGCCAGCAGCATCTATTATTTCACCAAGAGTTGCACCAAATTCGAATTCATATATACCTGGGAAAGCGACTCTTCCGCTTAAACAAAAAAGTCTAGTTCCCGAAGACTGATTGGTTCCCTCGCTGGCAAAAGCTTTTCCACCATTCAAGATAATTCGAGGGATATTTGCCAGAGTCTCAACGTTGTTAACAACAGTTGGTTCATTGAACAAACCGTGTGTAGTGGGGAAAGGTGGTTTATTTCGTGGTTCGCCTCGAAAACCTTCTATTGAGTTGAATAGTGCTGTCTCCTCACCACAGATATAAGCACCTGCACCGCTTCTTAGTTCGATTTCGAAGTTTCTTCCGGAGTTCAAAATATTGTTTCCAAGAAATCCTGCATCTCGAGCGGTTTCTATTGCTTTTGATAAACGTCGTTTAGCTACCGGATATTCGCCGCGTATATAAATCCAACCTTTTTCTGCTCCTATTGCAAGACCAGCGATAGTGATTGATTCGACTAAAGCAAAAGGGTCATTTTCCATCAGAACCCGATCTTTAAAAGTGCCTGGTTCAGATTCGTCAGCATTGCAAACCAAATGATGCGGTTTTCCATGTTGGTCAGCTACAGCTTTCCATTTAACCCCGGTAGGGAAAGCAGCTCCACCTCTACCTCTTAGACCTGAAGTTGAAACTTCTTCGATAATCTGCTCATCGCCTATCTCAAGTGCTTTTTCAAGAGCTTTGTAACCTCCATGCAACTGGTAATCCTCTAGGCTTTCAGGGTCAACAACTCCGACTCGAGATAGAAGACGTAGTTCATCTGATCCAGCTTGCGGCAACTTTATCGATGCTTCCTCATAATTTCCATCTAGCAATTCTGAGGCTTCAAGTGGATCTACATTACATAAAACAGTGTCCTGTGCTGTGACTTTTTGGATGAATACAGCGGGTCCACGTTCACACTGACCCAAGCAAGGGCTAGGTTTAGTCTCATAGCCTTCCTTTTTTAGAGTGTCCAAGACTTCATTGGCGCCGCTAATACTGCAGGCAATGTCATCACATACATGTAGTATCTGATCACCACTTGGAGGTTCAGATGAGAATAGATGGTAGAAAGTGGCAACACCATAAGCTTCAGCCGGCGGAACTTCAAGAACGCGACATGCATAGTCAAGGCCTCCAGGGCTAATCCAACCTGAAGCATGTTGAAGAGCATGAAGTGCAGGAAGAAGAAGATGCCGACGTTCTTGTGTTCTTAGTTGACCTGCGTAAACAAGACGCTCTGTCACCTCTATGGTTGCTGGACCATAAGACTCAATAGCCGCATCGACAGATTTTTTTTCATCATCAGTCGGCAGTGAATCACCAAATTTTATGTCAGGCATCGACCAATTTTTCTACTCGGATAGCAGCGGCTTTAAACTCAGCAGTACCGGATTTGGGATCATAAGCACTATTTGTTAATTGATTAACATCTGCCAGTTCAGGGAAATGAAAGGTCGTAAAAGCCAGACCTACCGGCAGCGACGAATCAATTTTTACAGTCATTTCAATACTTCCACGGCGAGATGAAACCAAAACTCTTTCGCCAGATCGTATTCCAAGTTTTTCTGCGTCGTTACTGGAAAGGTCAAGCGTTTCTCCACTGCGAATAGGGGAGCCGTATTCGCTGGTTTGAACACCTGTATTGTATGAATCCAGAGCTCTACCTGTTGTTAATCTCAGAGGATAATTATCATCCAATGATTCAACTGGAGGTTGGTCATCGACACATGAAAATGGAGCAAGTCGACCTTCAGCGGGCTGTTTCCAAAGTCGTTCATGAAGGAAAGGACTCCCTGGGTGGTTTTCGTCCGGACATGGCCATTGTATTCCTCCTTCGTTTTCGATTCTTTCCCATGACATCCCAGCATGCATTGGTGAGACAGTGCGTAATTCTTCCCAAAGGTCTCTAGCGGTAGGTCTACCCCAGCTGTCATCACCCAGATATTTTGCCAGATCTGAGATAATGTCAATTTCCTGACGAGCCTCACCTGGTGGTTTAATTGCTGCTCGAGTGCGTTGAACGCGACGTTCACTGTTTGTGACAGTTCCATCTGACTCAGCCCACCCCAACGCTGCGGGTAAAACCACGTCAGCCATTTCTGCTGTACGGGTCAGAAATACGTCTTGTACTACAAGAACTTCAAGCCCTTCCAGTGCCTCACGAGCGTGATTGACATCAGCATCTGAATCTGCTGGGTTTTCACCGATGACATACAATGCTTTTAGTTCGCTTCGACTCATTGCATTAAACATGTCTGTTAGGTGCCATCCTGGATCAGGTGGTATTTTAGAACCCCAAACATTTTCAAACTTGCTTCTAATATTCTCATCAATTAGATCTTGGAATCCAGCTAGCTTGTTAGGCAACGCTCCCATATCGCCACCACCTTGGACATTGTTTTGTCCTCGAAGTGGAACTAAACCTGAACCCCAACGACCTACATGACCAGTTAAAATAGCCAGATTGCATAATGCAAGGACGTTGTCAACAGCTGTGTGATGTTCGGTGATACCTAAAGTCCACATAATCTGGGCTTTCTCGGCAGTAGCGTATCCGTGAGCTAAGTCACGTATTGCTTTAGTTGGGACCCCTGTTATTTCAGAAGTTCTTTCTAGTGTCCATGGTTCAATATGAGCAATGAAGTCGTCAAAACCTGTTGTTGCATTATTTATGAAATCTTTGTTCTCAAGCCCAGCATCAATTATTTCACGTGCCAGTCCGTTGGCTAGAGCTATGTCACTACCTACGTTTATTCCCAGCCAAACATCAGCAAATTTTGCTGAGTCTGTCCTTCTCGGATCGACAGCCCACATTCGAGCACCATTTGAAAGCCCTTTCAATAGGTGGTGGAAAAAAATAGGATGGGCAGCTCTCGCGTTTGAGCCCCAAAGAACGATTGCATCTGCCTCTTCAACCTCCCGATATGAGGAGGTTCCTCCTCCTGCTCCAAATACTGTCGCCAGACCGACGACACTAGGCGCATGTCAAGTTCGATTACAACTATCTATGTTGTTAGATCCAATTACTGTTCGAGCGAATTTTTGTGCAGCATAGTTAACTTCATTTGTTGTTTTAGAGCAACTGAACATGCCAAAAGCTTTAGCTCCGTGTAAATCAACGACAGATTTAAAACCTTGAGCAGCTTTACCAAGTGCTTCTTCCCAAGTCGCCTCACGAAGTTTTCCATTTTCTTTAACCAT
>CETH01145741.1_pt1 | contig 10715 bp, 10 predicted proteins | sample 361461 | NCBI WGS metagenome assembly CETH01 (sample SAMEA2622695, study PRJEB7988) | marine metagenome | isolation source: saline water (ENVO:00002010), including
TTTATTTTCCTAGTAAAATTATGGATAAAGGTATAGCAACAAAAGCAATCAATAAATAAACAAGGGGAATAAATTTATTTTTTGTGGCATACTCAGCAATTAATTCAGCACCTTTTAAAGGTATGCTTCGTAAATATGGATTACAATAAATAATAATAATTCCAAAAATATTGAACAACAAGTGACTAATTGCAGCTATAAGTGCGGCAACAGTTCCAGTAATAGCGGCTAATAATGCCGTTACAGTGGTGCCAATATTAGCACCAATAGTAAAAGGAAAAATTTGACGCAATGTTAAAACCCCTGCTCCTGCAAGAGGTACCACAACTGATGTTGTTATTGAAGAACTTTGTACCATAATAGTTAATATGATTCCAAATCCAATAGCTCGAAGTGCTGTCTTAAAAATATACTGATCAAAAAAACCTTCTACTTTTTTTAAAACCAAACTGCGTAATATTTTTACTAAAGTATATAACATAGCAAAGGTTATAAACACACTCAACACAAGATATACTATATCATTATCAAATGTAAATTTCTCAACAAATTTTGCACCTGATTTAATAGCAATTTTTATAGGACTTTTTGCTTGTAATATTTCAACGTCTTGTATTTTACCAAACATTAAACTTGATATCCACTCTGCAGAACGTTGAATCCCATGAAATGCCATTTCAAGAGGGAAAAGAATTAGTACGGCTAAAACATTAAAAAAATCATGAACTGTTGAAGCAGCAAAAGCTCTACGAAATTCATTTCCACGATTTATATGACCCATGGAAACAATAGTGTTGGTAACAGTTGTGCCAATATTTGCACCCATAATCATAGGTACGGCCCCTGCTAAACCAAGTGCGCCGCTACTAACCATTCCAACAATTAGTGAAGTTGTTGTTGATGAACTTTGAAATAAAACAGTTGCAAAAACACCTATAAAAAGAGCAATTACAGGATCACTGGTTGTTGTAAAAATTGACTCTGCCACATCAGAACCCATATGCTTAATGGCAGAGGACATACCTTTAATCCCAACAAGAAATAGGTAAAGAGCGCCAAAAATACTTAACACTTTAAATGCTATTATTTGTGAGCTTTTACTCATATAAAATTTTTATTTATCATTTTTTAATCAATTATGATTTGATAAAAATTATTAATCAATTGTTAGAATTATGTTAGGAATGAAAAATGTAAATGGACTTGTAACTTGGTTTATTAATCTTTTTTATCTCTAGGGAGAAAATTTTATTAGATTTTAATGAGAGGTAATTATTTGGGCGTGCTAATGTTTAAAGCATCTGGTGTTAGTAAATATCATAGCAAAACCATATTCATTGCATGCGTCAATAACTTCTTGATCGCGGATTGATCCACCTGGTTGGAGGATTGTGCTTATACCCGAGTTTTTAATTGTATCAATGCTATCACGGAATGGGAAAAATGCATCTGATGCAAGGACACCCCCTTTTACTTTTCCACCACCTTTTTTTAGTGCCATATGTACGGCATCAACCCTACTTACTTGACCCGCACCAAGCCCTATGGTTGTATTGTTTTTTGAAATTAATATTCCATTAGACTTTGCATGTCTTAACACTTTCCAGGCGAAAAGAGAGTTTGAGATGTCTTTTTCTGTGGGTTGTTTGGTTGTTACGATTTTAAAATCACTCACAGATAAAATCTTTGTGTCCGTATCTTGAACTAAGATTCCGCCATCTATATTTCTAATCTCTAATTTGTTTTTACGTTTATTAAAATCACCAACTTCTAATACACGAAGGTTTTTTTTCTTTTTTAAAGTTTCTAAGGCGTCAGGTTCAAAATTTGGAGCGAGAACAATTTCTACAAATACCTCTGTTATGGCTTTTGCTACTTCTTGTGTACAAGTACGGTTTAACGCAATTATTCCACCAAATGCTGATAAAGAGTCTGCTTTAAATGCTCGGTTATATACATCAAGGAGGTTGTCTCCAATTGCAACTCCGCAAGGGTTGGCGTGTTTAACAATAACACACGCTGTTTCGTTAAACTCTCTTACGCAGGCAAGAGCTCCATCAGCGTCCATTATATTATTATAAGATAGTTTTTTCCCTTGATGAATAACAGCATTTAATATGTTTGGCTCATTATTTTCTGGAATTTTATAGGATGCTGCAGATTGGTGTGGATTTTCTCCATATCGCATTTCAGAATGTTTTTTATATGTAAGTGAGAAAGTGTTTGAAAGACTTTCTTCTTTAAGAAAATTGTGTATCAAGGTATCATACTGAGCAGTATGTCCAAAAGCTTTCGATGAAAGATGTTTTCTAGTTTCAAAAGAAACTTGTTCGTTATTTTTAATTTCATCTATTAATAGTGAATAATCCTTAGGGTCAACACAAACAGTAACCCAACCCACATTTTTTGCTGCAGACCGAATCATGGTTGGTCCTCCAATATCTACATTTTCCAGGGCAAGAGCAAGGTCGCAATCTTTCCTGGATATAGTTTTTGAAAAAGGATAAAGGTTACAGATAACAAGGTCGATCCATTGAATTTTATTTTCTTCTGCATCTGTAACATGTTGGTCTCGAAGCCCTAAGATTCCTCCTTCGACAAGAGGGTTTATTGTTTTAACTCGGCCGTCCATAATTTCAGGAAAATTTGTATAGTCACTAACATCTACCACGGGGACATTATTTTCTCTGAGTGTTTTTGCTGTGCCTCCAGTAGATAATATTTCAATATTTTTATTTACGAGGAGTTGTGCTAATTCTACTATGCCTTCTTTATCAAAAACAGATAAGAGGGCCCTATTTATTTGTACGGGTTTTTTATTTAATGTTGGGTTTTTAATCATTTTTTTCAATTACGGCTAAGGTTAAACGACTTTTGCACACAAAGTCACCATCTTCATTTTTAATATCTATTTCCCACACTTGAATTTTTCTCCCAACTCTTATTGATGTTGCTTTACCAAAGACCCATCCTGTTTTTACAGCTTTTAAGTGGTTTGCATTAATTTCTATTCCCACAACAGATTGAGATGATTGATCTACATTCATACCAGCACCGATGCTACCTAGAGTTTCTGCCAGAGCGACACTTGCTCCTCCATGAAGAAGGCCAAAAGGCTGTTTCGTTCTTTCATCTACAGGCATTTTCCCAGAGACAAAATTTTCTCCGATATCTATTATTTTTATTCCAAGGTTTTCAACCATTGTAGAGGTAGATCTGGTATGTATTTTTTTTATTATTTCTTGTTTATTCATTTTTTAAAATATATTTATTTTCAAATAAAGGAATGGCTTCTAAGAAAGCTTCTCCTTCAAGTTTTTGAACTTTTGTTTTTAAGGATTTGATGGTGTCTTTTGGATCAACAGAACATTTTTTTTGTATAAAAATAGGTCCTCCATCTACTTCGTCAGTAACAAAATGTATGGTGCATCCAGTTTCATCGTCTTTATTTTTTAATACTTCCTCATGTACGTTTGTATCCATCCCACCTGCATATTTAGGTAAGAGGGAGGGGTGTACATTTAGGATTTTTCCTCTCCATTCTTGACAAAACGATTTTGACAAAATTCTCATGAATCCAATTAAAAGCACTAGGTCAACCTTGTGCTCTATTAGAATTTCGGTTACTTTTCTGTCAAAGGTTTCACGATCTATATTTTTGTGAGAAATATAATATGAGGGGATTCTATATTTTTCAGCTCTTTTTAATATAAAGGCTTTTTTGTTATTTGAAATAACTGTAGCTAGTTTTGATTTTAATTGCTTTAATTCAATCGCATCTAGTATCGCCTGGAGGTCTGTACCATTTGTGGACCCAAGAACACCAAGGCGGATCATCTTAGAGATTCCATGTGTTTAATTCGTTTTTGGATCAGTGTATTTGTTCCGATATCTTTTCTATGGAAAAGAGGGCCCTGTATTTTTGATATTTCTTTTTCGGCTATTTTTTCAGCTTTTTCAATAGTATCGTCAACACCTACAACTGCGACTGTTCGACTACCAGATTCAATAAGAACTCCATTTTTAATATCAACTGATGCGTAAAACAGGAGGTCTTCATTTTCGATTTTTGAAACATCAATTATTTCACCTTTTACAGGGTTGTCGGGGTATCCTTCTGGTACAGCATATTTGCAAACTGTCGCTTTGTTTTTGAATGTAACATCTAATTCTTCAAGTTTCCCCATCGTAATCCCATCGCAAATATCCATAAAGTCGGTTTCTAGAATTGATAAAACATTCATAGCTTCAGGATCACCAAATCTTGCATTATATTCAATAAGTTTTACACCTTCTTCTGTTGCCATGAATCCACCGTATAGTATTCCCTTGTATCCTTCTTTGAATTCATTTTTAAGCGCTTCTGCTGTTGCCTGATTTATTTTATATGCATCTTCGATGTCTTTTTTTTGTAGGAATGGTAGAGAGTGGCCTGTGTCTGAGTACGTTCCCATTCCTCCTGTATTTGGCCCTTTATCATTTTCATATGCTCTTTTGTGATCTTGAACTGCTGGCATGTGTTTTAAAGTGTCTCCATCACAAAAACTCATTAAAGAGAACTCTTGACCAATAAATTTTTCCTCAATTACAAATTCTTGTTTTTTACTTATTAATTCTTTGCAATACTCTAAGGCTTCACTGTGAGATGACAGATGATCCCCTGCCACCTTTACACCTTTACCACCCGCAAGGCCATCAAACTTCACAACATAATTTTCACCAAGTTCTTTTAAAAAATCTTTCACGCCACTAATAGAGTTAAATACTTTGTATTTTGGACCTCCTGGTATTTTATATTTTTTTAATAAGTTTCTTGTAAATGCTTTTGATGTTTCAATTTGAGCTAGATGTTTTTTAGGACCAACCACTTTTATTTTTGTATCCCAAAGAGTATCTGCAATTCCTTTAGAAAGAGGGTTTTCTGGGCCAATAACTCCTATGGAAACATCATTTTCATTAGCGTAGCGGGATACAACTTTAGGGTTGTTGAAATCATCAATAATAAATTCTGTACATAGGTTAGCAATTCCTGGGTTCATATTTGATGCAATACAAAACACATCAACTTCTCTGGAAGACCTTTCAATTGCTTTTACTATACTGTGTTCTCTCGCACCAGAGCCAATGACAAGAATTTTATCACTCATTTTATATCATATCTATTTATTATTTTGATAAACTTGATCGAGTCTTTTCTAAGTTTTTTAAAAAGTCTTTTGTGATTTTTCCAACACGATAATTTCCTGTAAAAACCGAATCTTCGAATTCTGTTATTTTGGGGTTTCCAATAGTTGCCGCTCGTTTTAAATCTTCAAGGTTTTGGTATATTAATTCATCGGCTTTAATGTATTTTTTTATGTCTTTTATCGAACGTTTATATCCGATTAGTTCTGTTGTAGCAGGCATATCTATGCCGTAGATATTTTGATAACGAATTGGAGGAGATGCAGAGGCTAAAAAAACTTTTTTAGCACCACATTTTTTAACCATTTTTATTATATTTTTTGATGTGTTACCCCTAACAATTGAATCATCAATTAATAAAACTCGTTTACCCTTAAACTCTATATCAATAGGATTCAATTTTTGTTTTACAGATCTTTGTCGCATATTTTGCCCAGGCATAATAAATGTTCGTCCAATATATCTGTTCTTCATAAAACCTTCTCGATATTTTACACCTAGTTTATAAGCTACTTGCATTGCTGATGTTCTGCTGGTGTCTGGGATAGGTATTACAACATCAACGTTGAGTTTTGGATATTCTTTTATAATTTTTTCACCAAGAAAATCCCCCATTCGGAGTCTAGACTTATGAACTGATATATTATCTATTGATGAGTCTGGTCTTGAAAAATATACAAATTCAAATAAGCAGGGCGTGTGTGCATTTTTTTTCTGTATTTTTCTTTTTGTTAGATCCCCATTTTCTTCAATTATAATTATTTCACCTGGCTTGATGTCATCCAAAGAATCAAAATCTAAAGCAGCTAACGCGCTACTTTCAGATGCCACCATAAATGATTTTCCTTTTTGCCCTATGGAGAGAGGTCGAATACCATTTGGGTCTCTAAATGCAACTAAGCCAATACCTGAAACAAGAGAAACAATAGAAAAGCCACCAGAGCACTCTTCATATACCGCTTTCACAGCTTTAAATATATGCGACTTAGTAAGTTTTCTAAAATTTGTTTTAGATAATTCGTAAGCAAAAAAATTCATCAATACTTCAGAGTCAGAACTTGTGTTAAATTGGCAGAAGTGTGTTTTTAATAATTTTTCTCGGATAGCATCAGCGTTTGTTAATGTCCCATTATGAGCTAAGGTAATATTAACAGGATTAGCAGTGTAAAATGGTTGAGAGTCATTAACATCATTGCTGCCCGCTGTTGGATACCTAACATGCCCAATCCCCAATTTTCCTGTTAAGTTAATTTTAGACTTTTTTGATTTAAATACCTCTGTAACTAGGCCAGTGTTTTTATATAGATGCATTTTTGATTCATCTATGGTAGCGATACCCGCTGCGTCTTGTCCGCGATGTTGTAGTTGAATTAGTCCATCGTAGATATCGTTTGCGACATTAGAATTTGTATTATATAAACCTATAACTCCACACATTATACTAATTCGAAAATTTTAGATGCAAGGCCAGTATATGTTTCTGGTGTCAAAGCGAGCAAAGCGTCTTTATCTTTTTGTGGTATATTTAATTGTAGTATGTAGTCTGCGATAACTTTTCGGTTTATTTTTTCTCCTTGTGTAAGTTTTTTTAATTTTTCATATGCTTTAGATTGGCCAGATTTTCTTAGTACAGTTTGTATTGCTTCCGAAACAACTTCCCAATGATTTTCCAGCTCTGCTGTCATTTTATTTTTGTTTATAGTAACACGACTTAATCCTTTTAAAATGTTTTTTAGTGAAAGATAAGAATAGCCTAAGGCAGAGCCTTGGTTTCGAAGAGTAGTTGAGTCTGTTAGGTCTCTTTGCATTCTGGATATGGGTAATTTATCTGCCATATGGTTTAGTATAGCATTTGAAATTCCTATATTACCCTCTGCGTTTTCAAATTGAATGGGATTAATTTTATGAGGCATTGTAGAAGATCCGATTTCCCCAGCAATTTTTTTTTGTCCAAGTATACCTCGACTTATATATAACCACAGATCACAACATAAATCTTTCATTATTGAGTTGATATGTGCAATGTTGTGATAACTTTCAATGATTGAATCGTGGGGTTCAATTTGGGTGGTTATTAGATTTGGTTTTAAACCAATAGATTTAATAAAACGTGAAGCAAATCGAGGCCAGTTCACTGTAGGGTACGCTGCTAGTTGAGCTGACCAGGTTCCTGTCGCTCCGCTAAATTTTCCAGAAAGTTTGTGATTTTTTAATGTAAATATTTGTCGGTTTATTCTAGCATAAAACACGGCCAATTCTTTTCCAAATGTTGTTGGAGTGGCAGGTTGTCCATGTGTAAGTGCTAGCATTGGTGAGTTTTTAAATTTTTTAGCTAATTTTTTAATTTCGCTATTAACTGATTTTAGTAGCGGCATATATACTTGTTTAATTCCGTGTTGCCACATTAAAGAATAGGATAAATTGTTAATATCTTCAGATGTTAATGCAAAATGTATCCAAGGGTGAAGTGATTGATGAGTCTGTTGTTGAATATAATACTCAACAGCTTTTACATCGTGATTGGTTTCTAGCTCAATATTTTTTATTTCTTTTGCAGATGACATATCAAACTTTTGGTATATTGTTCTTAGTTTTTTGATTTGGTCTTTTGTTAGGGGGGGAAACTCTTCAATTTTTTTTTCATAACTAAGCGCAATGAGATACTCAATCTCAATGTATACCCGATAGCGCATTATAGCAGCTTCTGAGAAATATGTACTTAGTTCTTTTACACTATCATTGTAGCGTCCATCTAATGGTGATAGGGCGCTGAGTTGGTTATACACCAAATATTCGCTTTACTGCTAAGGCACAGTTTCCTGGATCAATTACCGTTAATACGGGTGTATTGCTTGGCATTTGTAGTGTAGAATGAATATTAACTAACATATCTGCTTTATCAGAGAATGGAGGACATCCTATTGTTGGGAATGTTGAATTTGCTGCAACGAAACCCGAGAGAGCGTTTGATCTACCAGCAATCGTGATATAGACAATGTTTTCTTTATCTTTATTAGCATTTAAAATTTCAAGTACTTTTAGTGGCTCCTTATGAGCAGATGCTGCGTGCTGTTCCCACGCAATATTATAGCTGTCTAATTTATCTGTTATTTTTTTAGCGTGGTGCTCATCTGATGTTGATCCCATTATTAATATAGCTTTCATATTAAGTCCTCCAGGTTTTCATTTATTCTGCTTTGTATAGATTTTTCACTATCTGGAAAAGGGAATAACCCACCAGTAATAGTTTCATATAAATATATATATCTGCTTGATAATTCTGCAACCAGATCTAATGGTGCATCTGGCAGGGTTTTGTCGTTGTAAGGATCACAATTATCTATAAACCATAAACGTAAAAATTCTTTATCGATATTTTGGGGCTCTTTATTATTTTGTATTCTTTCATCATATGTATCAGCAATCCAGTATCGACTTGAGTCTGGCGTGTGTATTTCATCAATTAACACTATCTCTTCGTTGCTATCTTTACCCATTTCATATTTTGTATCAACTAAAATCATTCCATTTTCCAAGGCCTTTTTTTGTCCATATGCAAATAATTCGAGCGCTTTTTTACTGCAATAATTCCAATCTTCTTCAGTCATCCATTTTTCTTTAATGATATCATCTGGGGATATAGGACGATCATGGTGCTCCTCTTTTGTAGTGGGAGTTAACATATTTTCACTAAGTTTTTGATTCTTTTTTAATCCCTCTGGTAAGGAGTTCCCACAGTATTCTCTATCTCCATTTTTATAGACTGTCCAGAGCGATGTACTTGTGCTTCCTGTTATATATCCTCTAACAACAAATTCTATTGGGAACACGTCACATTTTCTTGCTAGAGTAACGTTTGGGTCTGGAATATCTATCACGTGGTTTGGGATGATATGTTTTGTTTTTTCAAACCACCAAGCGCTAGTCAGGTTAAGGACCTGTCCCTTAAAAGGGATCGATGCTAAAACACGATCAAAGGCACTTTGTCTATCTGTTGTGATTAGTGCAATTTTATTTTTTAGTTCATATTGGTCTCGAACTTTACCTGTCTTTTTAGTTCCTTTAACAAAACTTGTTTCAGTTAGGGTATTGTTGATTTCTGTTTTTATTCTTTTTTTATAATGTTTAGTTGATTCTATAGCATTCATGTGATTGTGGGTTGTGTAGTATGTTTGTGTTAAAAATTTGATCTAATACGTGTTGTATATTACCGCTATTAAGCGACACATTCCAGATCGTGCCTCGTTTGATTTTTTTTAATCCATTAATATTAAAACGTTGTGTTAGGGATTCATATTTTATTCTACCATGGACATCATCCTTTTGTCGTACCAATAGAGATAAATCATATGTTTTCTTTTTTGTTGTGTTGATGAATTCTTTATTTGAATTATATAATTCGCCTGAAGCATCAATATTTTTTAATATGTTTTGTGTGTTTGATTCTGTTTCAATTTCCCAATGAATTTGTCGTTCTATTGCAATATCACATCCTAAATTTTTAAGTGTTTGCTCGACAGACAATGCAATATTATCTGTAATGATTGTACTTATTTTCCATATAGAAACATTATCTTTTGGATTATAATTAGAATATTCATTTAATAGTGTCTGTTTAGAAAGAGAGTGGTTGGTTGTTGGGTTTCCGTTGTTTATATATTCATTCATAGAAGAAAAAACAACATCTCCATTCACTGTTCGTTCAGGGTGTGGCATCATTGCCATTACATTGCCTTTTGGATTACACACAGCTGCGAGATTATAAATAGAGCCATTTGGATTGGTTGGGAATTCATCAATAATATTTCCGTTTTTATTACAATAACGAAAAACAGCTTGATGGTTTTTAATCATTTCGTTTAATAGGTTGTCTTTGATAATAAACCTTCCTTCTCCATGAGCGAGTGGGATATTTATAAAATCATTTGGTTGTAAATGTCTGGTGAACGCACAACGATCAGATGTACTAGACATTTTTAAATTTGCCCATGTATTATAATATCCTACACCAATAACATTGTTGTTTACTATTCTTTTGTTATCTGTTAGTGCTATGTTTACGTTGTAATCATCGCTTCCAGGAACGAGTCCACTTTCTACTAAAATTTGTGCACCATTGCAAATACCAAGGATTGGTTTGCCTGTTTTATCTTCTATTTTAAGTTGTTTCATAATAGGATCAAGCGCTGCAATAATCCCAGCTCTTGAACGATCTTCATATGAGAACCCGCCTACAATAATATAGCCACTATACTCTGATAGTAGCTTCGCAGGTTTATTCCATAAAAATTCTATAGGTTGCAATCCAACACGATTACATGCCATTATTGTTTCCCGCTCTGTGTTAGAACCTGGAAATTGAATTATTGCAATTTTGTGTTTCATAAAAGGTTTACCTGTTTATCACCAGAAACAACCTCTCCTATTTCATAAGGCGTTGTATGTTTATTTAGTAATTGCTTTGTATCATAAACTGATTTTTTATCAACAACTATTGCCATTCCTATACCCATATTAAAGGTTCTATACAT
>CETH01443634.1_pt1 | contig 10703 bp, 6 predicted proteins | sample 361461 | NCBI WGS metagenome assembly CETH01 (sample SAMEA2622695, study PRJEB7988) | marine metagenome | isolation source: saline water (ENVO:00002010), including
TGACAGAATTTTGCTCCACCCATTCAGATATTTTATCATCATTACATGGAATATATTTTGTACTATGATGTGATTCTGGAATACACTGATCCAATTTTTTCATTATTTGAATGGAAAAATCTAGTCTATCAGTTCTATCTATTATATTTTTCAATTTAATACTATCAATTTCAGGCGATAATAATGCAGTTTGTTCATTTGACTCTATTGTACGTTCATATTTATTCTTAATTGTAATTATTTTTTCTTTTTCATCTTCTCTAATTAGGCCATTGTTCTCGTCATCAAGTAATCTATTCGCATTACTAATTACATCTTTTACTTTTTCTAATTTTTCTCGTTTCAATTTATTGTGAATAAATTCCAATTTATCAAATACAGTTTGGTATTTATCACTACAAATATCAAAAAGTGTACTATTATCATATTTTACTGCATCAATACATGCACGATGAAGTTTTATAAAAAATTCCCAAATAAATAAACTCTTAATACTTAGGTCATATTTTTCTTCAGCTTGAACTTTCATATTATTGATATGGTCGATATTATTTTTATTTTCTTTGTAACTATTAATTGCAAGAATAATCTTATTTCTCTCATTCTTAACGCTATGTATCTTTATATCATCTGGAAGTTCACCCTCTCCTAACTGATCTATCTTATAATGGAAACTATTTATGAGACTCTGTGTATTATTATTATATCTGTTATTATTAAAATATTCTGATAGATATTGGCTTATTACTCTAAGATCAATAATTTGACCTTTGATTTCTTCTAAGACATCATTATACGTCATATGGTCAATCATACTTTACCTTTCAAAAGAGATCTCGATTCTCCGATTTTCCTCTGAAAGGCCATTCTCTTTATCCTTTAATACTTCTGACCCTGCAGCTTTAATAATGAACTTTGCATTTGAAATAAAACCCCATCTTCTATCATTATTTAGGCTATCTAGATAATCACGGACAAGCCTGGCTCTTAAATATGAATAATCAAAATTATTGCCTTGGTCATTAAAGAGGTCAATTGATGAATTTAGATAACCTTTCTTTTTCTTTTTCTTATATATTATTCTATCATATGTATTAGTCGGCTGTGTATCAGCATGTCCTGTTACAATAACCATTCCCAGCTTACCTTTCGTCATAGAATCTTTTTCATTGAATGCCTGGATCAATTTATCAATTAATTTTTGTGGTTTTTTTGGATATACCTCGCCACCTTCGAAATAATCATCTACTGGTAAAGGTATTGGAGGTGGTACATAATCAGCATTTATTGCATACGCTGTCATAAAAACAAAGAGTAGAATGAATGCACAGTCCACTATTGGTAAGAGGACTAAACTATAGCCTTTTTTCTTATGACCAGCCATTTAATTAGAGCCAAAGATCCGGCCAAAAATCTTTGGCGATTCAGATTTTATTTTTTCTGATATTTTTGCCAATATATCTGCTAATTGATCAAACTTCTGATTCTGAGTATTTATAAGCTCATCTATTTTAGTTGAGTTTTCTTCAATAGCATTGTTGTTATAATCGTAAAGGTTATTGATTAGTGACGTAAATGATGCATCATGCTTTGCAAGGTTTGTGGATAAAACATCAGAGCTTTTTGCTGAGCTATCTTCTATTTTTTTAAGGACACCTGCAAGATTATCGATAACATTTGAGGTCTTATCGTTCATCTCCTTAAGAAGTGGCGGTAATATATCCATTTTTTCTGCAACGCTATCTGGAATCTCCTTACTTAGATTCTTTAGTGATTCATTATAACCACTGGAGTTTTCAGAAAATTCAGAAAGAGACATTTCCATATGTTCTATCATTTTTCCTAAATCCTGTATTGATGTATCAAAACTTTCATTAGCAGAATTGAAAGTATTATCAAGATTGCTCAGGTTAGTTTGTAGACCATCTGTTGTGTTATCAAGTTTTCCTATCATGTTTGAAAATTCTTCTAATATAGATGAGAATCTTTGCATTATATTATCAAGCCTTTCTTTATACACACTTTCATTGTCATTTACTGTGTTAATGACCCCCACCATAGCTCCCATGCTTTTATTTAGATCATCATTCATGGCATTGATCGTATTACTATTACTCTCAAGAACTTTTGTCACATGATCGAAGTTCGTTTCATGTGATCGACTTATCTCTTCTAATGAATTAGCGGTAGACTCAATGGATTCCGAGTTAAGTTTAAAAATTGCCCTCAAACCATCAAGAGAATGCCTGAGATTTTCTGTGATCTCTATTTGGTTATTATTTTGTTGGTCTATGTTTTTCTGCTGTTTTTCAACCTTGCTAAGGATACTCTGCGTTTGATTTGTAGCATCAACAAATAGCTCTATCGATCGATTAAATCCATCCACGGATAGACTTGTTACTTGTGTTATATTCTGTACATTTTCACTAGCTTCCTGAGCTGCAGTTGCAACATCCTGAAATATATCAGTCATGCGATTGATCTCGTGTTCTGGATCTTTAGTAGGATATTTAGGATAGACATCATCAATTAAAAAATCCTTGAATGTCTCACTAAATTCATTGACAGCTTTGCCATACCCCATTTCTAAAAATGATATGATTATTGTCCAGGCCACGGCTGCAAGAGTAGACATGAGTGCTCTAGATATATTTGGTAGGAATTTAGTCTGAAAGAAGATTTGAAATGTTCCGGTATCATCTAGAGCAGGGAAGGCAGTAAAAGAAAGTGATATTGATCCAAATGTAATTGCAAGTCCAATGAATAGTAAATTCCTTGATATATTATCATAATCAAGTTCTGATATATTTATTTTATTTTGCACAAATTCTTCAATATCACTGTGCCTGAACTCAGATAACTTTTCCTGCTTCTTTATCCATTCAACAGTCCAATTCTTTATGTTGGTATTTTCGAGTTCTTCACTATCAAAAAATTGTTTAAAAGTAGTTTCTTGATTATTGTTAAAATTATCGATTATTTTTTTTTCTTTCTCGAAGAATGACCTTTTATTGGACCCATCATATACATTGAAATAGAATGCTATTAATATGCCAAAGGAAACAAAAAAAATTATAAAATAGATGAACAAGTCTAACATATAATTATCCGATACTAACGTACAGGAGCTTTTTTTAGATAAGCACTACCAGAATCTTCTTTGAGTTTGATTGCCCACCCTTTAGGAGTAACTGTACTCTGGTCATGCTTTGCTCCAGGTAATCTTTCATGCATATCACTATTGAATCTTATAGAATTAGAAAAAAGTTCGATCTCTACGTATTGCAACTTTTGCTCAATCTTATCTTTGATACCGGAAATACATTGTTTTCTCTCTTCTTCATTTAGTTCTAGGTGATCTATGATTTCGTATACATTTTTTCCAATCTGAAATGTTATAGAAGATTCATCACCTTTGTAAAACCCTTCCTTTCTAACGTAATAATTGAAATATTTAAATAACGACCCCAAAGAAACCAAACTAGCATATAGTGCTGCACCCTTATCATTTTTTATAATCTCATCTATCTTTTTCTTATGATCAATAAAAAAACTGACCGGCTCCTGTATTTGGTTTTGATAAGATCTATATATATTATCATTTGATTCCTTTAATTTTCTTAACTTATTTTTATTTTTTGTTAATTCTTTCGTTTTGTCAAGTAATTTATTTTCCAGGTTTTGATTTTCACTATTAAGACTATTATTTTTGGAGGAGCTTGGAGTCTTGCTATCATATTTTCTTTTTGTAAACTTATTTTTCTCTTTCCTGTATTCAATTATCATAGCTGTAATAATGAAAATAATAACTAGCGCTATTACTCCATTAGATATTTTTCTAATTAAGGAATTAGGTTCTTTTTCCGTCAAAAGTTCACAATCACCTGCCGTATGTAAATCACCAGGCTTAGCAGTACCATCATATACGCCATCAAAACCTCTATGTGTATGTGTAAAGGAATCCGCTTTTTCTACTTCCAAAACCAGATTGTCTACTTCAAAGATTTGTATTATATAAAAAGTTGCAAAAACCGTTATTATTATAATTCCTAATATAGAAATTAGAGATCGGATATTCATATTAGAGTTGTTATAACTCATGCTCTTTTTTTAAAGGTAATCAGGTCTTTTCGAAAGTAGGATTGTCTAGATAATAATCATGATTCAATTGTGTACAATACTGGATATTTAAATGTGATTCCTCGTCTATCTTTTGTGGCCCCTCATTGCTATTGACACTACCGGAGAACGTAAATTTTACTTTTGTATAATCTTGTGGATCACGAAATATTTTCATTTTAAGAGGATCATTATTATCGGGAGTAAACCCTTTTTTTAATTCAATTGTATATATCGGGTTACATGGAATAGCATCACTGTTTACATTCCTATATACTACACCTATAGCCCCATTTATTGGATACTCTCGCTTTGCTTGTTCATCATCCATATCTAAAAGTACATGTTTGGTTCTAAGATTGATCACATGTGCAACATGAGCAACTTCAGTACATCCAATAAAATTAATATTTGAATAAGAACCCATGCGAATATTTGCATAACAACCATCATTGACACTTGCATTTCTTGCGACATCTGCTATTGCCATACCAACTGCAACAGATGTTTTTGGATCGGTTATAATCTCATTTAAAAGAAAAGGATACCACTTCCCTGGCCTAAAACCATCTAAGAACACTATCCTTTCAGGAGATGAAGGCAAGAACTTACTAATTCGTTTTTGTATTACATCTAATGAACTCAATTTACCACTGACAATAACAAAAGAAGGTCTATGAGCATTAATAACACAAGAATACTGATATAAAGTTCTTACTAGAGGGTCTTTATTACTACCAATGAGTTTATTGATCTTTTCTGCAGATGGTACTTGAAAATCATTCATATTAAAGCTTTCAATATCCCATCCTTCTTCTCTTAGATCTTTATGAAGATTATCTAATGCACCTGGGTTAGGACACAAAGCACTACCACTTAAAAATTCCCTTAAACTTATAGAAGATCCTTCAGGGTAGACAAACTCATCTTCACCTATTACCTTGTTGATCAGCATCAATGTTATTGGCCATATGATAAGATTCAACGTTTTTTTCTTTTTGCTCTGGTAGTCAGTCCTGTCCGAATAAAATAGATCTTCAAAAAATTGATTATCCTCACCAGCATGGCGTTTGAACTCAGGGAGAATAAATTCTTGAATGATATTTTTTGCTATATCATCACCTCCATATTGAGTGCTATCAAGAAGTTTGATCTCCCCTTCTAGTTGAGATCCTAGTCTTTGATAATCATTAAGGTCGTACTCAGATATCATTATGTCGGTTGTACCGCCACCAATATCGATGCTTGCAATACGAAATTTATTATTAGGGTCAGTCCTAAAAATATACTTCCCAATTGTACCTAATTGTCCCTTATAATTTTTGATTATTGTTTCTAAAAATACTATCTGTGATGCCGAAGCCTCATCTAGTCCAAGATCCACTTCTATTGGTTCCTCAAGACCCATAAATTCGCTAAAGATTTTTGAAGCTTTATAGAGCTGTTTTTTAAATCTTTGCTTCAAAATATCTGTATATCCACTTGGATAACTGCAGACTATTCTTTTTAGTCTTCTTTTTCTAAGCGTGTGATTATTTGTACGATGTTCGAAGCTATTAATCTGTCTGTATGCCTGGTTCAATATTTCAATTATATATTGAGTGACCATGCTCCTCCTTACATACCTTGGGAAGGTTGGCTCATCAAGATTATCATCAGAGATATCATCGGGATCACTATTCGCAAAATATTTCAAAAGCTCTCCCTGAATTCTTTTTTCTGGGGCATTACCAAAATGCCAAATAAGATCTTCACGGAACACATCATCCCATAGATATCGCTTAGGACCACTTAAGCCAGTTTGAGTGCTAAAAGGATTAGGTTCAGAGGCAATTTCCTGTGCCTCCCTACCAATTTTGACCATTGAAGGCCACTTAAATGTTTTATTATTTTGATTATTTTTTGTAAAAAGTGGTTCAGAAAATTCCACCGCAGAAACAAATATTAGATCTTCTGTCTCGTATTTGAAGCCCTCTTTAAATGAATTTTCATAGTTCAATACCTTTAATGGGTAAACATTGCCTGAAAATTTTGGCGCGGCTTGATTATCTTCGAAAAGTAACCCAACACTACGGCTATTACCTAGATCAAGATATAGATTTACATCTATTGGTGTTGGTACAACAGGAGCAACCAATTTAAATTCTGCAAAATTTTTTCTACCACTGACATCTGTACAATTTTGATTGTTGTTTAGAGATTCTAATACTCTAGTTAAAAATTTCAAATAAGTATCATGATGATCCCCTTCATAATCCTTTGGAAGATCTCCAAGACTAGATAACCACCGATTAACATAATTCCTGTCATTAGGAATAAGTTGATTGATATGACCAGCAGTAAAAGTTTGACCTACATCTGATTGAGATGATAAAAAACCTTCTTGAGGATTACCTAGCTTTGTATCAATAGCTATAATCGGGTAATATACACTCTCTTGTTGTCCATCTATTACCTTATATCCTCCTTTGAACTTGATTCTTGTATAATCTCTTACCGAACTATCAAAACTAAATGGAAGCCATTTGCCCTCAATGACCTCTAAGAACTCAACTAGATCTAATAACTCTTCATTATCAAGTACAACAAATTCAGGATTCAAAAAGTGAATCCCAGTGTTGGGGAATAAGCTTAACAAAATTATCTATTGCTCCTGATTTTAATAATTTTATTCATTTGTGTTTTATTCTGTTTCAGCAACGAATGATTCTAAACGCTCTATGATAACACCAATTTCTTTGTTTCCACCAGATATTTTCAATCCATCACCACTACTTGAGAACAACTTAGGAAACTCTTTTTCCCATTTCTCATACTGATCTAAAAAAGGACTGAAATCCTCTGTATTATTTCTCATATTAACTTCTCCAAGGGACCATTCACTCCACAGGTCTGAAAAATGTCCTAAGACTATCCAATATAGGCTTTCACGGAAAATCTTTCTATTATCATATTCTGCCGAAACATCTAATTCGATTGCAAAATCAGAAATAAAATTCATTATTTCTTCGTCTTCATCTATCTTATTTAAAATAGTGTCTATCATTTTTGTGAGATCATTTTCATCAAATTCATCAAATATACTTCCATTATTTGCCATTAGATCAGAAAGACCGCTCTTAAGGTTTATTTTGAAAGATTCCATATATTGCTTATATAGCTCACTGGCGATTTTTGATGGTGTTGGTGGTATAAATCCGTTATTAGCACCTTCATCGATATCTAATTTGGACAACAAAGGGAAGCAGTCTTTGCAATAATTCAGAAAAATCGATACGGGCGCGTATTCATTGTTTTTAAATTTATTTATGATTTCATTGGCAGTATCCATCAAAGCATTTTGGTGTTCTTCTAAATCTGGATCTACATAAAATTTTGATAAAATATCTCTGATCTCTTTAATTAAAGAACTTCTCTTCTCGTTAAGTCTTTTTTCTTTTCGATCCGGACTACTACGTATGATATCATTTATATTATTATGAAGATATTCAATACCTCCATCACCATTTATAAGTCCTTGCCATTTTTCTTCTTTATTATCAGCCAATACCCTGTCTACGGATTCATCATTTATAAAAGAATTATGATACCCTGATAGGTCTTGAGGCAACTCATAAGTTGAAGCGTTCGGATTATAAATGAGATAAAGATTTTTATACGTTTGATCTCCTGCAGTGAACTTTTCTGCCCAATTAAATTCATTAAGAAAAAGTGTTTGAAAACGAGACGCCCATATTTCTTGAAGTTCCGGACGGGAAAGGGATATATCTGTTTTTGTAAATATAGTAAAAAGACTATTCTTTACAATATCTAAATTATTTTCATTTGAGTAGGAGTCTACCCAACCTTGCAGGCTATGTTTGAGATGGTCAGCTGTTATATTATCAGGTGAGTCACAAAATGCAAGGTAGGTTACATCTAAATTTTTTGTATAATCATAAAAAAGAAATCTAAGCTTTCCTGATTTTGCTAATTTATTCAATTGATCTTGACTAAAATTAACTACTTCAATATTTGTTTTGTCTGCAAAGCTCCTTATGCCTGGAAAGTCCAGTACATCAACTGTTTCAAATATCTCGCTGCAGTCCTGTCCAACATAAAGAGTTAGCTCCTTGCTCAAGACCTGGAACCAAAATAGGTCAGTACCTTCTTGATTTTCTGACATGATAGGATAACCAGATCCTTCATGTATCCCATTGAATTTTAAATTAATGCGATTATTATCATTGTCCTCACTATAATCCATCATATACTTAGTTGTAAGCATATTTTTTAATTGCCCTTCGGGCAAAAATACAAATTCAGGAAAATTCCTATTCTTTAATATTTCAAACAGTTTATAAATAAAATCCTGAATGTCTTGAAATTCAAAAAATATTATTTTAATAATAGTTTTTATCTGATCATATGATATGGAATCTTTATTTGATATTTTATTCCAGCATGCGTCATATGCTTGGAGAACATTTTCATTTCTTTTAATTTGCCTAGTATAATTAACAATCTGTCGTAGGCCATCTTTGAAATCCTTCAACACCATTTTACTTATTTTTTCGCTGCTTCCAATCACATCAAGACTATTAATAAGATTCCAAATCTCATCATCAGTAAAATATGCATCATGATAGTTAGAGTGATATTCCAAGTGGTACCCTAAATATATACTATATAATAATGAACCTGGACCCAACAGTTCTGCCAATAGGTAACCATCAAGATTTTCAGTTGAATCATCTTTTGTGAACCTAGTTACTACAGCTGTAGACTCTTGCCCACTATCTGAAACATAATTTTTAATAAACGACTGGTAATCATCATTATTATTTCTCCTGACCTCCAGATCATCTAGGTTATACAATAGCCTTGATACTAGATAGGATTTACCTACCTGTGATTCTCCAAAAAACCCCAGAGCAGTTTTCCTATTGAATGCTTTTTGTATGATCTCTGATTCAATTTCAATATCTTTAATACGATTTAAACTCTCACGAAAGCCGTCTGGCTTATAATTATCCAAACACGTTGTAGCTTCTTTTATAATTTCATTTAATTGTGACATTATATACTTATATCTTTTAAATAGGATTCATTATCAGGTATTTCCCGTCTGCCTTTGCCGTTTCTATCCTTGAGAAATCTTTTTCCGGTTTTTCTATCCAACCATAGTTCACCAAGTTTCATCTCATTTATATCTTTCTGTGTATTTGTATCTTCAGTCTGTGAAGATACATCTGGTGATATATATGAATCGAGAGGTGAATTATTGTTCGGTGGGACGGATCCTGGTTTTGGTTTATTATTTGCTACTGATGGATTCTTAGATGGGTCATTAGAGTCAACCATTGGTTTAGTACCTGACCTTTCACTTGAGGTCAATGGCTTTTTAGTTTTTGAACCAGAATTCTGTTTTGCTGTGGATTGTGAATTACTAGCAATGAGCCCGCTCTTAGTTTTAATTGATTGGTCTTTAGTAGGATTTTTCTTACTGAGATTAACAATTTTATCCTTTGTTGACTTAGGTACAGAATTATCAGTTAAAGTCTTATTATCATCTTCATCACATGATCTTAATGAAAAAAGGATTATAATTATGGCTACGATAATAACTAACCAATACCAATCTTTCCAACCTGTCTTTACTTTTTCTTCTTTTTTAGAATCTCTACCAACTGGAATGAAAGAGTAGCCTCCATCTGAGTCATCAACCTTTTTAAAACGTTTTGGGTTGGGATCATCCTTAGAGATTTTTTTTATATATTCATCATTCCCAACATGTATATATCCTTGATCATCATCATGTTCTTCTTCGAGTTCTTCTTCATCTTTATTGGAATCTGTTTCGCTATCATCTTCGCTTGCCCCTTCATCTGTAAGCTTCTTAATTCCGAGATCTCCTCCGATCCTATCATTTGGATGATCATTTTCCACTACTTCATAATCCTTATTTACGATGCCCCAATTCACCATCACCAATTTGTTCTTGATAAGCAAATAATTCCCATCTTCATCCTCAGGCAAAGTGAAACTTTCTAAAAGATTAATCTTATCAGCATTGTCAACCTCATTCTCTTTTAATTCATTTATCTTATCTTCTTTTTTGCGTTGGAATGCTTCGATTTTCTCTTTACGCTCGTCCTCTGTAAGGATACCAGAATCGCCATCCAGATCAGTATACCAAGTGATCTCTCTAGAAGCGGTGAGATTATCACCAGAATACTCTGGTCTTGCAATTGTATCTCCAAAGATCTCAGTATAATATTTCCAATTTTTAATTATTGGAAGATCGGCCTGCCCTTGTGTAAGCCATAATGTATACTTTTCTTGGATTCTTTTTTTACTTAATTTTTTACTCATATTGCTGGTATTTTTAATCAAAAATATATTATCACTAGAGATACGTCTCTATTAAGCTCAAAATAAATCAATTATATAGGTTATTACTAGCTATTTTAGTATAAAATAGCTAAAAATGTTATAAATAATAAGTTTTCCATTTTCATCATATTCAGGCAGTTTAATAATATCAGGGTTAAGAACATCACGGCAGTGACCTTTTAAGCCATTGGTCGTGCGTTCGAGTCGCA
>CETH01085156.1_pt1 | contig 10697 bp, 8 predicted proteins | sample 361461 | NCBI WGS metagenome assembly CETH01 (sample SAMEA2622695, study PRJEB7988) | marine metagenome | isolation source: saline water (ENVO:00002010), including
GGCTTTGAATTGATGACACCACGTAATAGCAAGAAAAGAGGTGCACATATTTCTCTTTATCATAAAAATGCAAAACAAATCAGTGCATCACTTCGAAAATTTGAGGGTGTCATTGTGGATTACAGGACTCCTAATCAAATCCGAATCGCTTTGTCTCCATTATCAACCACATTTGATGAAATCTACAGAGGAATAAAAAAAATAAGAGAATCTGTTAAAAGAAAAGATTTTTTAAAGATAAAAGAAAAAAAATCCGGAGTCACTTAAACAAAGAACAGTGGATTTTTAGTTATAATATTTTATCCAACCCCTTCCTTCATGACCAAAACTGATCTGATTTTGATGAATAATTTCAATCAATATTTCCAAACTATCAATTAATCTTGGACCCGGTCTGTTAAAATATTGGTTTCCATCAACAATATAAAACTGACCCTCTTTTACCGCCCGTATCTTTTCCCATCCTTTAATTTTAAATAATGGTTTTATATCTCTAATAGATTTTTTTATGTCATATCCACAAGGCATTATAATAATTATCTCTGGATCCTGATAAAATAGATCTTTTGGATCTAACCATGGTGAATGCTTTCCCGATTTTCCAAATAAATTTATTCCTCCTGCTTTATTAACCAGTTCCGGTACCCAGTTTCCAGCTGCCATTAATGGATCAATCCACTCAATACATGCAACTCTTCTTGGGCTTAATTTTTTAACCAAAAAATTTAATTCATGTAATCTGGTTTTCATTTTTTCAATAAGATTATCACCGAAGTGCTTAACTTCCAGAGCCTGGGATATTGTATCTATACTTTGCCAAATATCATCTAAATTGTTTGGCTCAACAGATATGACCCTAGGCTTGCTTTGACTGATCTCTTTTAGCGCATGCTCTACATCCTTTAAACTCACTGCGCATACTTCACACTGAGTTTGAGTAATAATTAAATCTGGTTCTAAATGGATAAGTTTTTTTTCATCTACATAATAAATTGACAATGCTTGTTGTAGCAAAGATTTCACTCTCTCATCTATTTCTTTACTTCTACCATCAATATTGAACTTTGGTTTTGTGCAAAAAGGTAGGTTTAAAACTTCAGGCGGATAGTCACACTCATGCGAACGTCCAACCATTTTTTTACCACAACCAAGCCGATAAACAATTTCAGTAGCAGATGAGATTAGTGATATAACCCTCACTTTTAATTATAAATCACTATCATTTTGGGGCAATTTTATTTTTTACATATTTTTCTAACCACTGGTCTTGTTCCCAAAGAAGATGCAGTATACTCTCTTTGGCCCTATAGCCATGACTTTCCTTTGGTAGCATCACAAGACGTACTGTTGCGCCTAAACCTTTCAAAGCATTAAAGTATCTTTCACTCTGAAGAGGATAGGTGCCTGAATTATTATCCGCCTCACCATGAATTAATAAAATAGGACTGTCTACTTTATCTGCATGCATAAACGGAGACATCTTATAATATATTTCTGGCGCCTCCCAATAGTTTCGCTCTTCGCTCTGAAATCCAAAAGGAGTAAGGGTCCTGTTATATGCCCCACTACGAGCAATCCCCGCAGCAAAAAAATCAGAATGAGAAAGCAGATTTGCAACCATAAAAGCACCATAACTATGCCCCCCAATTGCAACCCTTTCTTTATCAATATATCCCAGGCCATCTATTTTGTCAATCGCTGCCTTAGCGTTATTCACTAATTGGCTGCGAAACTCATCATTAGGTTCTTTATCACCGACTCCTATTATTGGAAATGAAACATCATCTAAAATTGCATAACCCCTAGTTAACCAATAAATTGGGGATCCCCAATAAGGATAGGTAAATTCATTTGGATTTTGTGTTGTCTGAGATGCGCTAGATTTATCTTTAAATTCGCGAGGATAGGCCCACATTATCATTGGAAGCTTTTCTTTTTTATCCATATCATACCCTTCTGGCAGATACAGCGTTGCTGATAAGTCTAAACCATCTTCCCTATTATATTTTATTAGCTTTTTATAAACATTTTGGAGGCTTTTAAATGGATTTGAAAAATAAGTGACTTGGCTTAATTCTTTACCTTTTAGACTCCTAAAATAATAGTTAGGGTAGTCACTAGGCGATTCAATCCGGACTAAAATTTTATCTTCACCAGGCATAAAATCCCGTAGAGTTTCTTTTTTATATTTATAAGTAGATTCATATAATCTCTTAGTTTTCTTTGTTTCTATACTAAACTGATCTAAAAATGGGAACTGACCATCTTCATTAAAACCATCGCCCATAAGAAATAGATTTTGATCTTTTAACGCTAAAATATATCTACCATAATTATTTCTTTTTTCAACAAAATCACCTGGGTCATTATATCGGTCTTGATAATTTCTGTCATAAATCAAGGTGGGTGGATTTTTTGGTTTTGATGGATTGAATAAATATGTTTTTGTATTTCTATTATTCCACCAGTAGTCAAAACCTAATGCGAGAGTATCATTACACCAACTGATGTTGTAATACCTGTTTCGAGTTTTTAATATACTGTAAGAATCACCAACAAATGGCGCCTCCAATTGAAAAATTTCATCACGGAATTCGACGTTATTTTTTGGATCTCCCCCATCTAAAGCCCTGACAAAATAAATAGTTGAAGGCTTATCCAATCGCCACGAAAAACTACGGTCTCCTTTTCTTACAGCCATAAAACCTTTCGGCAAATCCTCAACCAGCGGTGCGTCCGCAAGCATTTTTACTTTTTTACCATTCGATGAATAAATTAAATATTTTGAGGGAAAACGATAATAAGGGACTAAATAAGAAAATGGTTTTTGAATTATTGAAATCAAAATAAAGTCACCATTAGGAGAAAAATCTATATCATCGTACATGTCTTTCTTCTTCCATAAACTTTTTCTACCCTTTAATGTTATTTTATATAGTTCAGAATGACTTAATATTTCAAAATTTTTCTCATCGTTTTTATTTTTTAATAAATCTTGATATGTACGATTTTGTGCTTTTTTCCCATCATTTGTTGAAACTCTTGGACCGATAGGCACCAGATCATCTGTATTTAATATTTCTGAAATATCAACCGGAACAAATTTTGCCAAGATTGATTTTCCATCATTAAACCAGTTAATTACATCGCCTAGATTAGCATTTAGATTAGGACCAGTGAGTTTTTTTAATTTTCCTTTTTTTAAATCCAAATACCATAGTTCTACTCCATCAGTGGTAGTATTAGTCATAGCTATTTTGCTCTGATCAGGAGACCACTTAATATTTGCTATTCTAGGATTCAATGGTAAACCATTAACCTGCTCCGGTTTCGTGGAACCCTTTTTTAGATTAGAAATTTTTATATTTTTAAAATAGTTTACTCTGCTTCCAATATTTGTTTTGGGATTAAGCCTCAAACCTCCGAGTCTCATTTCTTTTTCGGATAATTCTTCAATTGTTTTATAAGTATCACGATATAGGTATATCATATAATTCTTTTTGTTATCCATAAGAACCCGTGGTGGAAGAGTAATATCAACCAATTTTTGAATTTCTTGGGGCGGGATTTGATATGCAAGATCTTCCTGGGCCTGTATTTTTGAGAATAAAATTATAAATAAAAAAAAATAAGCACGATTCATACAAACCCCAAGTTTCAATTTTTGTAAAATCTTTTATTTGCAGACAAAATTAAAATGGTAAAAAATATTTCGATAATTTAAACATCACTGTATTTTTCCTGCTTTTTAAGTTTATATCAAGATAAAAGTTTTACAAGCTCCGCCCAGTTATTATTAAAAACTATATATCTAATATTATAATACTCTAACTTATTTATTAATCTTGTCATAGGCTTTGGCTCAAGATTTTCATAATTATACTTTAGATCATCTATAAATACATAACAATCAGAGTTTCTTAATATTTTTATTTTTTTATCATGTGATTCAACCAAAATAATTTTATTTATAGCAAAATTATTGTTTTGCAACCACAATTCAGTTTGATTATATAGATTTTTATCTCTAGCTGATAACCAAACTATATCATAGAAAGATGATAAACTATTTATAGCTTCAGCGGCACCCGGGATTGGTTTATCTTTTTGCAAATTTCTATTTTTAAACAACTTAACATCCAACTTTTTTATTTGAAAATTATAATATTTTTTCATTTCTGAATATTGATCTAGAACAGTATTATCAATATCACAAAATATTTTTTTCTTCATCGGTTTTTAACTTAAAAATGATTTCAAGACATCAACTACTTTATCCATATCTTGCTTTTTGCCAATTGTAATCCTTATATAACCCTCCATTCTGGGCACATGCGAATAATCCCTTACATATATATAATTACTTTTAAAAAGTTTAATTAATTCACTAGACGAGTTTACAGGTATTTTAATTGATAAATAATTTCCACCACCATATAAAACCCCTAGGCCCATATCTTGCAATTTTTTAATCAAATAATTTTTTGAATGTAAAATTTCTTCAACGTATTTCCTCATGTATGTGATATCATTTAATGCTGCTAATAAAGCAACCTGAGATAGAGTAGGTATATTTTTAGGATTTCTAATTTTATTCATTATGTAGATAAGGTCTGGGCTAGTTATTGAATATCCTAATCGATAACCAGCTAAACAAAATGCTTTAGAAAAAGTTCTTGTGATAATCAAGTTTTTGTAATCTTCAACTAAGTCTGATACAGTGTTATTTGTGAATTCATAATAAGCTTCATCAATTAAAAATAGTGTATCTTTAAAACTTTTTAAAAGATCTATAATAATCTCTTTTGAAAATTCTGTCCCAGTAGGATTATTTGGATTACACAAGTAAACCAACTTTATAGATTTGCCAAAGAACTGTTTTTTAAAGGCATCAATATCAAAAGAAAAATTTCCCCCTTGTAAATAAAATTTATTTATTTTGGCTCCTATAGATTGAACAGTAGACCGGAAATTATCATATGTTGGAGATATAATTATTACCTCATCAGAACTATCAATGAATGCTCGAACAATTATTTCTTGCAGATTATCTGAACTAGGATAGTATTGAATTAAATCGGTTTTTGTTTCACAATATTCTGAAATTTTTGATATAAGGAGATCATTATTTAAAATAGGATACCAGTTTAGAGGCTCATTACTTTGTAGAAATTTTATTATTTCTTTTTGGACTAACGGACTTGGGGGCGATACTCCTTCATTCCAATCCAACTTTAAAACATTTTTTTTATTTGGTATACCCCAAGCTTCTTGAGTAATCAGAGTGTAGGGTTTTAACTTCGCGACATTTGCATTAGCAAATTTGAAATTTTTTGAAGACTTATTATTTTTCTTCAACTTATTATAATTTGATTATTATTACAAAAGGATAATAAAGACCCTAATCTAAGTACAAACCAATCTTCTAAATCCATAAGCTTTTCATTTTTGATACAAGACTGTATTTGGGATATATTTATGTGATAAGATAATTGTTTTGCTAGGTCAGATTCAAATAAATCTACAAAATAATCTTTTTCTTTATAAATTAACTCAAAATTATTAAAAGGAAGATCTTTAGCTGCTTCAGATAAATGGACTTTTTCAATTTTTAAATCTAATTCTGAATTTTTAGATATTTTGCTCATTAAATCCCAATAATGGTTTTGATCTGTATTTAATAAGGCCCTTAACAAATGGTTGTCATGGATTAATGTTATTCTTAATCCAAAAAGAAAGTTCATGATTAAGCTTTTCCAATGTTGCCCTTGTGCATTCCTATCGTAGTGATAAAATTTTTCGATGTATCTAGAACCATACTCGTCTTTTAGGATATCCAAATTTTTTTGAATACTTGATTGGTAACTATTTATATCCTTTATAAACCTTCTTACAACACTCATTGGAGTATTATATCGTTCAATAAATAACTCAAGAGTATTGATTTTTTTTCTTAAAATTTCGAAATGCGAACAATCTAGAAAGTTTTTATATCCATAGTTTTCCTTTAATATTTTCTGCATTTTATATGAGTAAACTGCTCCAAATGTTGTCATCCCACCTGATATTTCAGAAATCAATTCTAAATCTTCATGGTTAATATTTAAATGTTCCGGGAAAATTTGAATGTGATTATTATTTTTTGATATGATTTTACTTCTTCTTCTGGCTTGAATTATATCTTGACATGTTTCTTCACCCATTGTAACAGTAGACAACTCTAAACCTAATTCTTTAAGAAAAAGAAGGCCAAGCAATGAATCATAACCACCAGTCAAACCAAAAACTGATTCTTTATGTTCAATTATTTTTATTTTATGAATTAAAGCTTCTTTGAATAATTTAAAGATCTTTTCAACCTTCAAATCGTTTTTATTGTTTTTTTCAAAACGGTTTAATTGCTTGTTTTTAATTACTAACTCATTTTTAATCAATATTTCTGAACCAGGCTTTAAATATTTTATATCTTTATATAATGTTTCGCCCACAATATTATAACCAATAGAAAAATAAGAATATATTTTGTCCCCATTTAATGTTAAGGGCCTATTACTAAATTGATTTATAATTTTAATTGAATTAGAAATAAGAACCTTTTCTTTTTCTTGAAAGATAAAAATAGGATAAGTGCTAAATGAATCATTAACAATATTTATTGCATCCTTTAAATAATTAATAATTACATACTCACCATCTTTACAATTGTTTAAATCTTCATTGTATATATAACCAATAATATAAGTCTGCCCAGTTTCCATAGTTGCTTTTGCAAAGTCATCGTTCCAGAAAAAACCCTGGCTTGAAATAGGAGACTTATTAAACTCGATAATGAAATTTTTTACTTTTTTTAATTTCAATGGGCTTTTATTCTTTGATATATAAAATAATATAGTATTATTTAAAGAAACTACTTTTTGAAAATTTCAAATTGCAATTTAGTCATAACCTATATGCAGGTTAATACCAACATAGTATTAACTCTCGCCACGTTTAATTATTGATTCAGCTTTTTCCCAATCTTCATTAGTATCAAGATTAACGCCATCTTTACTATTAATTATAATAGGTCTACAGTCTTCACCATACAGACTATTTTGATCAATTATAACGCTAGATTTTATAAAATAAAAATCTCCATTTCTCGAATAAGCCTGTTTAGCATCTTGCCTTCTTATAATCTTTTTACCTGATGGTAAAAAGAAATCTAATTTTTTATTTTGGATTTTCATTAAAAACTCAGGCGAATAGTGATCAGGCACTTTTTTTACACTCACTACTGAATCGCAATTCGTGTTTTTAATTAACTCGTAACCTTTGATAATATCTTTGGGTTTTCTAAAAGGTGATGTAGGCTGTAAAATACAAACAATATCAGGCATATAAAATAATTGGGAGAATTTATTTAATGTATACCTCAATACCGGAAGCATAGGTGTTGCATCTTGTGCAAGATAGTTCGGTCGCATAAATGGTATATCTAAACCAAATTTTTTTCCTACCTGAGCAATTTTTTTTGAATTGGTGCTTAAAATGATTTGATTAAAAATATTTAAAGATTTTGCAACATTAATAGAATAATAAATAAGAGGCTTACCCCCAAGTTTTTTAAGATTTTTTTTTGGTATCCCTTTGGAACCAAAACGAGCTGGAATGATTCCGAGTAGATTTTTCATCAATATTTTAATAGGTCAACTGTTTTTCTGTAACCAGTTCAATTTTTGCTAGTAAATCTACAATTTTTTTTCCAGCGTTTCCTTTTCCATATAGGTTTGATCTTTTACACTTCATTTTTTCCCAATTTTTTTCAACTGCATTAATAATATTTTTAAAATTATAATCTACATCAATTACATTATTACCCCTTTCTCTCCTTGATTGTCTAGAACCAATATTCACAGCTGGAATACCAAGAAAAGAGCATTCCCTAATAGCAACACTTGAATTACCAATAATGCCTCGACTATTTAAAAGTAATTTTAAAAAATCTTCTGGGGACATACTTTTAATAAAATGAATTTTATCAACTTCATTTTCTTCTCTAAATGATCTTATAGCTTTAGATGTTTTATTTGAGCCTGCATCTACATTTGGCCAAAACCAAAAAGTGGGATATCCAAGAGATTCAATAGCTTTTAAAGTTGCCTCAACTTGGTCTCCAGCTTGATAATATTCGTTCGTCACCGGGTGCTGCATTACAACAATATAACCGTTTTTATAATTGAACTGTTTACCAACACCTCCATATTTAAAAAAGGGATTAAAATCTAATTCGGGGTTATCATTAACTTTTTTTGCGATATCTATTGAAGGACAGCCAGTCAAAAAAATTTTATCTTCTGATTCACCTAATTTTAGTACTCTTTCCTTTGCCATTTTTGTAGCAACAAAATGATAATCTGCTAATTTGGTAACAGAATGTCTGACTTTTTCATCAATATTCCCCGTTACTTCTCCACCCTGAATATGGACAAGCGGTATATTCATAAAAGAAGCAGTAATTGCGGTAGAGATAGTTTCATATCTATCAGCTACCGATATAACAATATCAGGACATAAATTATCAAAAACAGTTGTTAATTCTAAAATACCTATGCCTGTTGTTTTTGCCATTGCCGTAAAATCCTCTCCCTCCATCACCATATATACTTTGGAACTAATATTGATTTTATCTTGTTTCATATATTCTGTAATATTACCGTACATATCAAGTAGTGCTGAGGCAGCAACAACAACCTGAAGCTCTAATTTAGGATGTTTATTTATTGCTTCTAGAACTGATCTAATCCTGCTATAGCTTGGTCTAGCAGTAATAACGATACAAATTTTTCTTTTTTTCATTTTACTTAGAATCCTTGCTGATATCATTATTTTTTAACCAATGACCAACAGATAGATTTTTATTTGATTTAGATTGAATAATTCTAGGCCAATGTACTGATGATAACCCATTTTGAGATTTTTTTGTTGTAATATTATTGCAAGTAAACTTTTCATTTTTTCTTATTTTTTCTGTTGTAACAATCTTTTTCATAAAAATATTTCTCATTTTTTTCATATCATTAGAAACAAAATTTTTATCAACTGGATTATTAATTGATTTATATAAAAAATCAACACCTTTTACAAGTTCTTTTAATTGCTTAAGCTCAACCGAAGAAGTAACATCTGGACCAAATGATTCCTTACTAAAAACAACATGAATTTCGATTACACTAACACCCATCAAGGTTGCTGCTAGTGAAGGGAATATAGTTCCAGAATGATCAGACAAGCCGACATTATATTTGAATTTTTCTTTTAATTCTTTAATAACATTCAATCCAATTTGTTCAGGATTTGTTGGATAAGAAGAGGTACATTGAAAAAGTGTAATATCAGAGCTGGGTTTTTCAATAATCTTTAAAATCTTACTTATTTCATTATAATCACTCATGCCTGTAGAAATCCAAATAGGAATATTTGTATCAACCATTTTATTTAATAATGGGACATTGTTTATTTCACCAGAAGCAACTTTCCAAGCATACACACCAATACGATTGAGCATTTCGAAAGCTTCTAAGGAGAAAACTGAACTTAGAAAAATTAATTTTTTTGAAGATGCATGCTCTTTTAATCCCGCCCATTGATCTTCAGAAAATTCCATTCTTTTCCAATAATCAAATCTCGTTTTATCTTGTTTACTAAATTTAATACGCCAAGGTTCAGCTTTCGTTGTTTCAGCATTAGCTATATGAGTCTGAAATTTTACACCATCCACTCCAGCCCTATGGACAGCATCTATATAAGAATGAGCCATACCAAGTGATCCATCGTGGGCTTGTCCGATTTCTGCTATTATTAAAGGTTTTTTTGGCATAAACATTAACTGGTAAAAATAAATCTACTTCTAAAAAATACAGTAAATAAATTGATTAACTACTATAATTAATTTCCAAAATCTTATATAACAATTCTATTATATATTTATCGGAATTGGCAAATTTTTTTTTTTTGGATCTTCAGAATATAAAAATAGAATAAACAAAGAGTTCTAGGAATAATGCATCAAGTAATTAGCATCGATTGAGCTTCTATAGGGTCTAAAATTTTTGGTCTTAAACATGTAGTTTTTGTTTCAGTAGAATTACCTGATTTAGCTGAATTTAATATTGCTTCCATTATATCAACAACGTGTGTAATAAGTTGAATATTACATCGTGGTTCTATCTTTTTTTTTATTGAATTAGCTAAATCTGATACACCTGCTGATCTGTAATTTGCAATACACCCTGAATCAGTTTCATCATTTAAACTATTAAAAGGATGGTCCCAATCATTAATTTTTTCAAAATCGCAACCTTTTTTTAAAATTTGAATTTCTCCACTAAAACTATTTGAATCTGGTATTTTTATAGAACCATCTGTCCCATAGAGCTCCATTATCGGTTGGCCATGCCCCCAAATATCCCAACTTGCGATCATGGTAATAATTGCACCACTTACAAACTCTAAAACTGAGTGAATTGTTGTGGGTGTTCGAACAATAATTTTCTCTCCAAAGCGCTCTTGGCTAGATATGATTCTTTCTTTTTGAGGTGTGGATGAAAATCCCAAGACACGCTTAACAGGGCCTATTAGGTTAATTAGGTTGGTGATATAATAAGGGCCCAGATCTAACATTGGACCACCACCCGATTGATAAAAAAATTCTGGAT
>CETH01032631.1_pt1 | contig 10694 bp, 10 predicted proteins | sample 361461 | NCBI WGS metagenome assembly CETH01 (sample SAMEA2622695, study PRJEB7988) | marine metagenome | isolation source: saline water (ENVO:00002010), including
ATCGTATAAGCCGCAAATTCCTGCTTTTCAGACAAAATATAGGTTGGAACAATTGAATTATTTTCAATTTCAAACAAAGCACAATCTAATTTTTTAGACAACTTATTCCTCCATTTTCTTGGAAGTTTTAATGCCACAAAATCTGTATACACAGCCGCAACTTGTTTCTGTTTACAAAAATTTAAAACTTCATCCACAACATCACCAACTACAACTTTCAAATTAATACCACGGCTACAAGCCATCTCAGCAGTTTCTTGCAAACCTTTTAACATAAAGTCATAGGTTCTTAAATTTGCATCCATAAATTCATCTGGAATCACATATAGAATCTCTAAGCTAACGTTTAACTCCTCAGCCTTTTTAAAAGCCGCATATAAAGCCCAATTATCTTCAAATCTCCTCTGTCTATCCATCCAATACAAAACAGACTGTCCTCCAGAATTTACTTCTAAATCATTTAACTTTCGAATTCTTTCAACTTTCATAAATTAATTTTAAAAACTTACTTTTATATTTTAACCTTTAAAAGCTTATCCCAACAAGTAGTAAATGAATTAGACTTTAATCCTCTTCGAGTTTGCCATTTTTTATTAAACCCCATCGCTAAACTTAGAATCTTATCTTTACCATGTTTTTTATTAATTAAATCCCAAACACCCATTAACTTAGAATCAAAATTCTGCTTTTCAATCAAACCTTCACCCTCAAATAAATCCATCTGTTTACATTCAGAATCTACATCCGAAATCCCCATCAAAAAACAACCTACTTTTTTATAAGCCAAACCTGGTCTAAAAATTTTATCTAAAGCTTTTTTTGCCAATTTTAAAATCTTCAAAGTTGAATTACTCGCTACATCTAAATTCAAAACCAAGCTATTACTGTAATACTCATCTCCATTTTTAAAAGGATTAGTTCTAACAAAAACCCCCACACTCAAACATACTGATTTTTGATCCCTTAACTTCTCACAAGCTCTTGCAGTATAATTACTCAAAGCCTCTTGCAAAACTTTTAAATCTACTTCATCTTTCTCAAAAGATTTCGAACTAATTATCGACTTTTTATTTTGAATACTCAACTCCAAATCAATGCAAGATAAAGCCTTTAACTCATTTTGAGTACGCACACCACACACCTTCATTTTCTTTCGAACAAACTCCATATCTAAATTAATAAAATCATAAGCAGTCAAAACACCTTTCCCCTTTAAAAAAGAGGTATATTTTTTTCCAATTCCCCATACTTCATTTATACCTACAAGCTTTAAAATTTCATCTCTATAACCATCTTTTATTCCAAATATACTCATACTCATTCCAGGCACGTTTAAAACCTTAGGCTTGATATTTTGACCCCTGAGACCCTTTTTAAAGTTAAAGGATTGCTCTTTTTTTAAAACTTCTTTTTGCAAGTAACTATTAAGCTTACAAAGTGTCTTAGTTTCAGCCACCGAAACCGTAATTGGAATCCCTAACTCTCTTAATACAACACTTTTTATTTCCATCGCATAATCTTCCAAAAAGTCTTTTTCAACATGTGATAAATCTAAAAAAGCTTCATCTATAGAATAAACTTCTAAATTAGAAGTAAAACGTTTTAAAATAGACATTACACGCTTAGACAAATCAGCATAAAGTGCATAATTAGACGAAAAAACAGCCACTCCATGATCTTCTACAATTTTTTTACACTTAAAATACGGCTCACCCATTTTAATACCCAAACTCTTAGCTTCATTAGACCTTGTAATCACACATCCGTCATTATTAGACAAAACAATCACAGGTTTAAACCTTAAAGCTGGATTAAACAACCTCTCGCAAGAAACATAAAAATTATTACAATCCACCAAAGCTATTGGCCTTTGTTTTTTATACTTAAAATCCATAAATATTAACTTTTAAATTTATTTAAAACCGTAGTCACAACTCCCCAAACCTCAAAGTCCATACCTTCAATAATCTCAATAACTTTATATTTTCGATTCCCTGGAACCAAAAAAACTCTCCCCTGTTTTTTTACAAAAGTCCTCACCGTAAACTCCCCATTTAAAACCACAACTACAACTTTATGATCAAACTTTTTAATAGAGCGATCTATAATCAAAATATTTTCTGAAAAAATTCCTAAATCCTTCATTGAATCCCCCTCAACTTTCATAAAAAAAGTTGAATCTTTTTGTTTAACTAAAAACTTATTCAAATCTAAACTATCTTCAATATAGTCATCGGCAGGAGAAGGAAAACCTGCACAAACCATAGATGTTAAAAAAGGCAATTTAATATTCATCTTTATATATATTAGGTGTGTATACACTCACCATAACACATCACCAAAAAACCTACAAGCATTTTCCTTAAAAAAAACTTTACTTAAAGAAAAACAAACTTCAAACAACTTGACAAAAAATAATAAACTGTCTATGTTTTGAAAAAATTAAATAAATAACATGAACTACAAAAGAAACCTACTCAAACTAGAACCTAGATATACGGAAGTATCTTACTTTGAATCCTCCAACTTTACATCCGTAATCCTAGAAAGGCCTCACCCATTTATAAAAGAACCTTTAACACGCATAACACCAGAAGGAGAAGAGGAAAAAATTACCATCAAACAATATGTGAGCTTTAATATTCAAAACAAATCACAAGAAATTACCAGCACTATCACCCAAGAACAAAAAGAAATAATCCAAACAATTTTACACAAACCAAACTCTCATGCACTTGAAGTTTTAATTGATAGACTTTTTGAAATACAACAGGACTACGAAAGCAGATCTCACATTCCAGAAATTAATTTATTAAGTGCCATAACCTCAACCTTACTATCCTACGGACTACAAGAAGATTTTATCAACAAAGCTTTTGAAAACAATCAATATTTAGAACAAGCAGTAATCATAATATTTCACTTTTACTTATTTCAAATATCTTTAAAAACCACAAAATACCTATCTCAATTCATATATAAAGTAAGTCAAAACTACCAATATACAAAATCTAAAGATTCCAATCAATAGACTCTTTTAAAAACTGGTTAGCTTTCAAAAAGTGACCACAACCTTTAAAACTATGCCGTACAGACAAAGGCGAAGGATGTGAAGCTTCTAAAACCAAATGCTTTGATTCACAAATCAAAGCTTTTTTTGACCTTGCAAAAGCCCCCCAAAGCATAAAAACTACATTTTTCTTGTTTTCAGAAATACACTTAATCACAAAATCCGTCCACAAATCCCATTTTAAATTTTTATGACTCATCGGCTCTCCTTCTAAAACACTCAAAGCTGAATTTAAAAGCAAAACTCCCTGCTTCGCCCACTTACTCAAATCTCCCGACTCCCAAGAAACATCAAAACCTTCAGCCTCCAATTCTTTAAAAATATTTCTCAAACTCGGTGGAACCTTAACTCCCTTAGAAACCGAAAACGCAAGTCCATTAGCTTGGCCTTTTCCGTGATAAGGATCTTGCCCTAAAATCACAACTTTTAAATCATCAAAAGAACAAAACTCAAAAGATTTCAATAAATCCTCCTGCATAGGAAAAACACTCTCCAGCTTAGCCACTTTTTGATAAGCCTCAAATGCACTTTCAAAATCCTGATTAAATATCTCCCCAGGCCAATTTATTTTATTTTTTTGAATCATTAGATTTTCCTGCTAAAAAATTATTTAATTTATGCGTGAATTCTTTAACTTTTGGATTTTCATCATGCATCTTTCTTAACTTTACCAACTTTTGTTTAAAAACTTGTAAAAGTTTATCCTTATTCATTTAATAATGATTTATATTAAAGTAAATCTATTTTAACAAAACCCATTTCAAAAATACATTTCTAAATTACTTTTTACGATGAGAAAAAATTTACTGCTCTTTTCATAGAGTCTTTTAATCTCTCAAGAGAAAATCCATTTAAATTTTCAAAAGTATTTCTTATTTCATCATCCTCTTCTTGAAAACCACCCTCTAAAGCCACTCCAAATAAAAAATTAAAATTTGAAGTAGTCATAATCACAGACCTTTGTTTATTTTGAAGATAATCAAAATACCGATAATAAAACACCGGAGGTTTTTCCCTACCTACCATAAGCTCACTAGCCGAAGGATAATTTACCTCAACATCTTCAATATTATAAGTATTATTTTGCAAACTTGAAGATCTTCCATTACCTAAATCCAAATCAACCGAAACTTGATTCCCTATTCTAGAAACTATTAACTTAGAGTCATTAGAAAAAGCACAAGCAACTACAACTTCTTTCCCTTTCTGTAGATCAGTAATATCAATTAAATCTTCTTGAAAAAAACTTGCATCATAAATATAAGTTCTTCCATCTTTATAAACTACATTCATTCTATGATCAGTATTTAAAGATTTTACAACTCTAATATCAAAACCAAAGTTAGCTAATATTTCATCAACCTGACTAGCCTTATCAACACAATTTCCACCTTCCTCAAATCCTTCAACAAAACCAAAATTATGCTGCGGTTGTTCACAAACAGTATCTAATAAAAATTTTCTAGCTTTAACAGAACAAACTTCCTTGAATGGAGAATCATTATTAGAAAATTCTCGAATACTAGCACAAACTTCTTTAGCAATTCTATTTGATGGTGACATCTTTTACAAAGACTAAATTATAATCATTAGATTTTTCTAAATCTAAAGTGTAATTATTTAACACTATTTTTCTTAATTTGTCAAGTCTATCTATCTTATTTTTAATAATATAATCTGCAAAAAGACCTCTAGCTAACTTCGCGTAAATTGCAATAGTAGAAACTTTATCTCCTTTAATATGCTTAAAATCAATATCGACAACTTTTGCCCTTAATTTTTTTCTATCAATTGCCTTCGAATACTCATTAGAAGCCAAATTTATCACAAAATCATACTCCGAAAGGTTTTGATTTAAATAATTAGTAATTTTTTGCCCCCAAAACTTGTAAAGATCCTTCCCATAGGCATTTTCGAGCCTAGTTTTCATTTCAAGACGATAAGGTTGAATCAAATCACAAGGCTTCAACAAACCATAAAACCCACTAATAATCCCCAATCTCACATTTGCAAACTCTAAATCCTCTTGATTATAGTTATTAGCATCAATATGTTTGTAAACATCACCTTTAAAAGCCAAAATTGCAGGTAAACTTCTTTCTTTATAATTTAAAGAGAAATCTTGAAATCTTCGAAAGTTTAAAATTGCAATTTTATCAGAAACCGACATTAAATTAGCAATTTCAGGCACATCTTTATCTTTCAAAATGTTCAATAACTGCGTAGTTTCCTCAAAAAAAGAGGGTTTTGCACATAAATTGTGGAAAACTTGTGGACAACTTTGTTCAAAGTCTTGTGTTTTACTTGGAGATAAAATCATAAATAATTTTGAATTTTGCATATTTTCTAACTTATTTTTAGTTTTAGATTTCCTTCTTTTCTTATTTTTCCTAATTTTTTCAAATTTTAACTGTTTTTCAGACTTTTTACCAAGCTTTTCTTCCTCAATTTTATCAACTAAAATCCGCATAGCAGTTTTTAAATTGGCTTCTTTTATCCTATAACGCTGACATTTCACAAATAAACCGGTTGGAATATGTTTAACAAAAGCACAACTTGAAGTCTTATTTTGCTTTTGCCCACCTTTTCCAGTCCCTCTAACAAAGTTAACCTCAAAATCCGACTCTATAATCTGCAATTTCTGAATTTTACCAAGTGTTTTGGGCTTTAAATCTCTAAATATATGCATATCATCCTAAAATAGTTTTTCTACACGAATTACATTACAAATAAAAGTACCATATTTCAAGATATCACAATCATTCTCAACCTTATACTCAGGAATAAATTCGCCCAAAGAAATACTGTTTTGAGACTTATAAGCTCGAATTTCAGATATTAAATTAATCGCATTTAAAAATTCATTTAAGTTAAAATCACCTTTCTTAATAGCAACTTCCTGTGGCCAAATTGAATTATGAAGACTTACAAATTTCATACGGTCTTTATAAAACACTTGATAAATCTCTTCAGTAATAAATGGCATAAAAGGTGCAAATAATCTTATAAGTTTAAAGAAAACTAAATCCAAATTTGTTAGAGCAGATTTTTTAGACTTTAAATCGTCTCCAAATACACGATATTTTATAAACTCAATATAGTTATCAGTTAAATCATTCCAAAAAAAGTCCTCAATACAGCTTAAAGCTTTTGAATATTCAAATTCTTCAAAATATTGATTTACACTAAAAATAGTTTTATCTAAACATCCTAAAATCCATTTATCCGCATCCTCTAATGTGTTTTCGTCAAAATGATCAGCAATAAATTCTGCATTTAAATTTAAAAAATTCATAACACTCCACAGTTTTTTTATAGTTTTATTTCCCTTTAAGATTTCCTCTTTTGAAAACCTATGGTTTTTTCCAAGCTTAGCCTTAGCAGCCCAATATCTAATCGAATCAGCAGGGTAATCTTCAAGTAATTTTTCCGCCTCAACATAATTTTTAAGTCTTTTGGATATTTTAATTCCTTTATCATCAAGTCCATGACCAGAAATCATTAAATTCTTAAACGGAATTTCATCTTTATATAAAAAAGCATTTAAAATCGAATAAAAATCCCATGTTCGAATTATCTCAAAAGCATTTGGCCTTACATCTGGTGGAAACAATTTATCTTCCAGTCCCAAAAATTCATCTGCTAAATATTGCGTACAGCTAGAAGTCACCCACGTATCTAAAACATTATCATTAGCTGCAAATTCTTTTGATCCACACTTTGGGCAAGTCTCAGCAATACATTTTTGATTATAAGGATTAACCGGCAAAGATTCTGCTTTTGCAAAAACAACATGCTCACAATTTACACAATTCCAAGCCGGCATAAAAACACCATAGTATCTTTGTCTAGATACACACCAATCCCATTTCAAACCATCTACCCAAAGGTCAAAAATTTGCTTTTTGTCTGAAGGAAACCAGTTAATTTTTTCAGCTTGCTTTAACAAATCCTCTTTAAATTCGACAGTTTTTAAAAACCACTGCTCCGATAAAATAAATTCTACTTTTGCACCAGATCTATCATGTATTTTCACATTATGAACCTTCTCTTCTTGTTTAACCAAATCTCCATTAGTTTTTAACTTTTCTAAAATTGCTTTTCTTGCAGTAATACAATCCATTCCCGCATATTTACCACAATTTTCAGTTAACAAACCTTGTTTATCTAAAACTATTTTTGTATTTAGGTTAAAATCTCTCCATTTAATTACATCCTCTTGATCTCCCCAAGTACAAACCATCATTAATCCTGTTCCTTTATCAATTTCTACAGATTCACAAGCCTTTATTGGAACCCTACTTCCATCTAAAGGATTCACTGCTTGCTTTCCAATTAAACTTTCATACCTAGTATCATTCGGATTTACAAATAAAGCCACACAACCAAAAATCAACTCTGGCCTAGTTGTTGCAATTTGCAAATCATCACCACTAAAAGATTTAAAGTTAATATAATTCATAAAAGTTTTTTCCTCTAAGTCATCTAAATCAGCTTGTGCCAAGGCTGTCTGAGCCTTAGGACACCACAAAACAGGTAGATTGTCTTGATATAAATATCCCTTTTCAAACATTTTTAAGATAAAACTTTGAGAAACTTTCATAGCAAAGTCCGAAATTGTACTGTAGGTTTTGGACCAATCCATAGAAATTCCCAGTGCCTGCCATAAATTTTTATAATTCAAAGCTCCTTTTTTGGTTTCCTCTAAGCATAATTTAATAAATTTCTCTTTAGAAATTGTATTTTTATCTACATTATATTTCTTTTCTACAAATCTTTCTGTTGGAAGCCCATTATCATCAAATCCCATAGGATAAAAAACATTAAAACCTTGCATTCTTTTATAGCGAACTACAAACTCAGCCTGACAATATGACATAATATGACCAGAATGTAAGTGATCAGCCGAAACATAAGGAGGTGGCGTATCTATTACAAAAGTTTTATCTAGTTTAGATTCATCAAACTTATAAACTTGATGATTTTCCCAGTATTTCAGCCAAAATTCTTCTTTGGACTTAATATTAAATTTTTTTTCGATTTCTTGTTTTTTCATAAATTAAAATTAAAAAAAGACTACCCACAAGTAGCCTAAAATTTATAGCTTAGAACTACTTAATCATTTAGAAACTTTAATGACCACAATTTGAGAACTAAAACTATACATTTTTTTAAAATTAACTAATTTTAAAATACATTGAAAAAAAAGTCTTGTCAAACACCTTTATTCAGCCAATCGACCTTTTAGAAATTCAATAATATCGAATTCCATAGCGTCTACTCCTTTCTCTTCTGCTACAAAAACCGTTAACCAATCTGCAAAATTTACTAAATACATCGTATTTTCAATTTGAGATGCACCTGAGCTCCAAATATTAAAAATATCATCTGTATACTTCCCATAAATTTCCTGACTAACCTCAAATCGTTTAGCATTTCGAGAAAATTCATTTGGAGTTCTCAAATTAATTACCAATAAATTATCTGTATTTGTTCTCCATCCTAAAATTTCATTATGATTCATTTCTGGAATCACGTTGCTCCAACCTAAAGTCTTAGCATTCTCATTAAATTGTTGTCTCAAACGAGTCGCTACACCTTCAAATCCTTTCATTGCATACACAACAGGAATCTTATTTCCTAATCGCTGAGCTATAGTTTTAGCCTCTTCAATAATTTTATCTTGATTATCAACTAATAATTTAACAGACTTTTCAAATTCGAAATAAAATCGATCAGAAATTAATCCATACTTATTTAAAACTGCCATTACAGAAATAACAGAAAAATTAAATACTGCCCTTGGTGGATATCCATCAGGCAAAAGAATACAATTTAAATTTTTATCTTCAGCAAGACTTAATAACTTTCCTCCTCCACTAACTACAGCTATTTCAGCTCCTAAAGCATTAGCCTGCTTAAAAGCTTCTAAAGTTTCCTCTGTGTTACCAGAATAAGAAGAAACAATCACTAAAGTTTTCTCATTAACAAAAGCCGGTATATGGTACCCCTTACATAAAACAAGTGGTATTTTTAATTCATCATGTACCAAATCCATAACAACAGAACCCGCAATTCCAGAACCACCAACTCCACAAATTAAAACATTTTTAAATTCAAAATCAGTACTTTTAAACTTACTTTCTTTTACAATTTTTAAAGCTTCAAAAATCTGAGCTTCAAAATTAGCTACTATATTTTTCATACACAAAAAATTAAATAATGTATCTACAATAAAAGGTTAAAACTATTTAAAAATAAGTCAAATTATTCAAATTGACAACATACATCAGCCACATAAATCTCTCACACTAATTAATGATCAAACTTTTAAAATCCTTTAATTTATTAATTAAACCTTTTTTGGCTTGAATACTTACCTCATAGTCATCAAAAGAAATATTAAAAACTTCATTAATTAAAGAAGAATCCTTTAACATTCTATAAATAGAATATAAAAAATCATCATTAGAAACCTCTAAACTTTTATTTAAATCTAAAACATTCTCATAACTTAAACTATAATTTAAAAACAACAAATTTAAAGCATCAGTAAAATCACTAGACTTAATTTCAAACTGATTTCCAAACAAAAACTCATTTAAAAAATTTGAATAATTTATAATTCTTCCTTCTTCATAAAAACAAGTAGTATTTACATTTGAAATTTTTTCTCGAATATTCCAAGTATCAATATCTTTGCTAATTTTAAAAACCTTATTAGGATTACTGCTAAGCTCATAAACAATATGGCTATACTGCGACTTTAACAATTCTCTAATTTCATCAAAAATATTATTTATTTGATCCTCAGAAGAAAGTAATTTATCCATTTTATCACTTCCAGCCTCTAAATTTGATAAGTCTAAATACAAACAATCTGCGTCATTAAACAAAGCAATATCTCTTTTTCCCATATAATTAATTTTAATTTTTTTCCTAAATTATACACACAAAAAAACCTACGTCAAAAAACACCCTAAATCAAATATATTTCTACAAAAAATATATATACATTCTTTTTAAGAATTTGATAAAAACACGTTTAAATGATATAATAATATGATTTATTTTAATAACAATAAAAAAATGAATTTTATAAAACAAAACCTTAAAAAAATAATTGCCATATTAATTGTAATCATAATTGGTTTATTTGCAGCTCAAAACATGAACTCCTCGCAAGATGCAACCGGGTTCTTATTTCAAAGACCTCAAGCCAACAATCTATCAGCCTTAAATACAATTGAAATGGTCAATCAACCGATATTCTATAACATTGGAAGAAATTCACTAAAATTTAAATTTAAAAAACCTTTAAACAAAAAAACTATTATAACATTTAAATTTAATAAAAACTTTAAAAATCAATACACAAAACAACTAACTTTAAAGGCTGGATCAAAAGGCTTTACATATATTTTCTCTGCAGAAACTTATAACTATGGAGAGTTAATTCTTAATATCAATTCTAAAAATACAAACTTACGATTTTCAAATAATAGAACAAATAAAACCTTTAGCTTTCAACCTAATCTTACACAAAGAACATCTGATGAAGAAAGTAACCCTCTAGACGAATTAAATGCTAACAACGAAAACCTTGAAACACTGGAAGAAGATC
>CETH01140313.1_pt1 | contig 10693 bp, 10 predicted proteins | sample 361461 | NCBI WGS metagenome assembly CETH01 (sample SAMEA2622695, study PRJEB7988) | marine metagenome | isolation source: saline water (ENVO:00002010), including
CTCTGCAAAAGGACGATCATGGGTTCGATTCCCATCGTCGCCTCCATTAAGGAGAAATGTAATGGATAAACAAGCTTACAAATGTAAAAATTGTCCTAATACTGAATATACTACTGGTGAAATCAGAACTACTGGATCAGGTATTTCTCGTTTTCTCAATTTACAGAATAAAAAATTTATTACTGTGTCTTGTAATGAATGCGGATATACGGATTTGTACAAAGCTGATGGCAGTGGAAAACTAGGAACAATCTTGGATATATTTACTAATTAGTTTATATGAACCCTCGTAGTTCTAATGCTTCAATAACTCTTCGCACACCAATAAAATATGCTGCTTCTCTTATGGTAATTTGTTTTTCATTTTGAACTTGCCAGCATTCATCAGCGGCATCATTAAGCATTTTTTCTAACTCTTTATTCACTTCTTCTAATGACCACCAATGTTGTTGAATATTTTGTGTCCATTCAAAATATGAGACTATGACACCTCCAGCATTAGCTAATATATCAGGTAAAATAACTGTATCTATGCTATTCAGGTTATAGTCAGCAAACGGAGTTATAGGTGCATTAGCAGCCTCAACAATTACAGAAGCCTGGATATTGTCCCAATTACTAGAGTTAATCACACCGCCAATTGCTGCAGGAATTAATATATCGCAGTTAAGTGAAAGAACTGCATCTCTTTCTAAAATATTTTTTTCATTACTATTCTTAAGCAAGTTACCATTTGCTACTTGATTTTCTAATGATTCAATGTTCAAACCGTTTTCATTGTGTACAGTAGCACTCACGTCAGAAACAGCTACAATTTTGCATCCGAGTTCATTCAAATATTTTGCAGCATACATACCAACATTTCCAAAACCCTGTATTGCTATTGATTGATCAGCGAGATCTTTATTGACGTGCTTATAATAATTTTTTAGAATCATCACAACCCCATAACCTGTTGCAGCTGTTCGTCCTTCAGAACCACCCAACGCAATCGGCTTTCCTGTAACAATTCCAGGTGAATGGCCAAATTTTGATCCATATGCATCCATCATCCAAGCCATTGTTTGTTCATTTGTTCCCATATCAGGAGCAGGTACATCACGTTTTACGCCAAGGATATGAGAAATGTTTTGAAAATATGTTCTAGCAATATCTTCAAGTTCAGATTCTGACAAAGTTGATGGATCAATAGATACTCCACCCTTTGCTCCACCAAATGGTACATTCACCAAGGCTGTTTTCCAAGTCATTAATTGAGCCAATGCGCGAACTTCATCTAAATCAACTTCTTGATGAAAGCGAATACCTCCCTTATATGGACCTCGAGCTCCACTATGTTGCACTCGATACCCTTGAAAAACTTTTGTTTGATTATTTTGCATTTTAATAGGAACTTGCACATGCAGTTCTCTGTATGGTTGACTTAATAAACTGATTGTATCTTCTGAAAGCTCTAAGAGTTTAGCTGCTTGTTTAAAAAAATAATTGCTTGATTCAGCAAAAGACATAGATTCAGCAGGTATAATTGATTTTGAAATAGTGAAATCCTTAACGTATTGAATTAAGAATAACATACAAAAAATATAGTTAAAATAATTTCATTTAGTTTTAAACAATTTAATTAAGAGGCAGGAAAAAATTATGGCATACGCATTAGATAATTTACCAAATTCAATTGAAGATTTTTTGTCTACTCGTGCATTTGGCGCACTGAATTCTATAGATGACACCAAAAATATACACACAGCTGTTGTAGGGTTTCATTTTGACATGACTAAAAATACAATACGTATTATTAGTCAAAAAAACTCCAAGAAAGTAAAAAATATTATACAGAATAATAACGTTTCGTTATCGCAAATACGTGAAAATAAGTGGCTAAGTTTTATAGGCACTGCAACAATAAAATATGACGAAGAGAGCATTAAAAACGCTACTGATGCCTATACAGTAAGATATGAAAAACCATCAGAAAATCATGATCGAGTTGCAATAGAAATATCAGTTAAAAAAATACTTGGTAACGCTTAATTATTTCTCTTATTCTTTTTCTGGAGCTATTTCCATTAAAATTCCGTGAGTTGAAGATGGATGAATTAAAAACCTGCCACTTGGATCTCCAGTGGGAATAACTTTTCCACCAGCATTACTCACTTTTTCAGCAAGAGCTGCAGGATCCCTAGAAGTCCAAATAGCCATATAAAATCCTTCACCGTGTGGGTTAAATTCATCTGTTCGTGATTGCATTAATCTCTTCACTGGTGCATCATCGGCTTGCGGTTCGATCAAAGTTGTTACTTCTCGACCATCAAGACTGATGGGCGCTACTTTAAATTTGCCTTCTTCACTTGCCCATATTGCTGGCTCTTGAACTAACGGAAAAATTGAAGTATAAGTTTTTGTTGCTGCTTCTAAATCGTTAACTGCAATGCCAATATGCGAGAATTTAAAATCAATACTCGGGTCATGCGGTTGCCTAGTTGGTTGAATTTCCCATAAAACAAAATGCGTCGCCATAGGGTGTACAATAATATAATCTGTGCCACTATCAATTACTTTGGCACCATTTTTTTCAACTTCTTGACCTGCTGCTCGAGGATCATCAGACTGAAAGACAGCAACATGAAAGCCTTCGCCGTGTGGATTTGCATTAGTAGAACGAAGCTTCATTTGTTTTGATATATTATTGCTTGGATCTGTTGGGCTCATTAATAAAAGCGTTCGTTCACCACTGTATCCAAGCTCAACAGCATCAAACCCACCCCATTCATTGTGAATTTGACCAGCTTCTTTTAATCCAAAAAATTTTTTATATGTTTCTACTGCAGCATCTAAATCATGTACTGCTATTGCATAATGTGATAATTTCAAATCCATTTATATCCTTCAATCATTTTTGTCATACAAGGTATATTTATATCACAAATTGTACAGGCTCACTTAATTTTTATTAAATAAATATATATTTAGGAATTTGTTATTGTTAAAATTATTATGATGAAAAAAATAAATAAAATTATCTCGCACTATAATACTAAAGCGTTTTCATTTGTAGCATTTGTTATAATTGCTGGTGGAATTTTAGGAAACCATCTGCATCTAACACCGCAACAAGAGATCACAGATATTGCAAAAATGCAACCTGATAGAGTTGTTGTAGCTAATATATTTACTGTTGGGTATGACTTGAATGAACTAGCGTTACAGCCAGGTGAAATTGTTGATCTAGTTTTAGCTAATAGTGCTGGCTCAGATCATTCATTTATTCTTTCAAATCCATTTAATTCTCTTTATCAATATACAAATAATTTTGGTGAAATAGTCTTACGAATACAAGCATCTGACGAAGGCATTGATAACTTAATATGTACAATTCCTGGGCATGAAGGACTTCATACTAATTTAATTATCGCAAATTAAAAGTCTTGTATAACTTTCATAAGTTAAGTTGATTGTATAATTACTCAATGACAATTCAACAATTAACACAATTCCGTGAAAGCTTTAGTGCACTGTCAATAAAAGATTACCGATGGTTCCTGTTGTCAACCGTTGGTAATGGTGGCGGCATGCAATTGCAACAACTTTTGCGTGGTTATTTGGTTTATGTTATTACAGGATCTTACGCCATGCTTGGTCTATTATCCTTAATTCAATCAATTCCCTTACTCACACTTTCTATATTTGGTGGAGTGCTTGCGGATCGATTTTCTAAAAAAAACATCGTACAAATTGGTCACATAATCAGTGCGCTGAATGTGACTGCTCTTGGTATATGTGTAGTGCAAGATGTATTAACTGTTGAAATTCTAGCGATTAGTGCGGTAATTAGTGGTGCGTCAATTTCAATTTCAATGCCAGCTAGAGCAGCTATGATACCTCATATTGTTTCAAAAAAAGATTTGACAAATGCAGTTATTTTAAATGGTGCAGGCATGCAAATGATGCGATTAGTTGCCCCTACAATTGGAGGATGGGTTACTGCTGCATATGGACCTGATCTGGGTTATTGGCTGAATGCAGCATTATTTTTTAGTGGCTTTATTGCTATTGCGCTCACTCCATTTGTTGAAGTTAAAGAAAATATAAAGCAAAAGAATTCAAACTCTTTTCAAGATGCAATTAATGATATTCGTGATACATTTGTATACCTTAATAAAGACAAAGTACTTAAATTGGTTTTAATTACTAATGTTTTGGTAACAGTTGTTGTCATGCCCTATTTAAATCTATTGCCAGGTTATGTTGCAGACCTATTTGATGGTGGAGCTGGCAAACTTGGTACAATCATGGCCGTTGGTGGCATTGGTTCATTTATAGGCTCAATGATAATAGCTATAACAACAAAGGACAAGAACAGAGGAATGCTCTTCATGCTCTACAATATAATCCAGGCTATTGGTTTAGGTTTACTAGCTTTAGCCCCAACATTTGTTCTTGCCTGTCTAGCAATGATTATTGTAGGCATTGGAAGCTCAGGACGCATCGGGCTTTCACAAGTCTTGGTTCAAGCATACGTAAAAGATGAATTTCGTGGTCGAGTGCTCAGCGTATATATGACACAATGGAGTTTGTTTTTAATTGGAGCATTTTTATTTGGTATACTTGCAGAAATTATAGGCGTACAAGCAGTATTTGGAATCTGTGCAATTCTAACAATACTTATAGCAATGATCATAGTTATCGCAAATCCATTAATTCGTAAAATTGATTAAAATTTTTTTAAACATATTTGGAAATTTTCAGGACTGAATCTTTTAATGTTGTTAGCGCTCCTTCAATACAAGTAACCCCACCATCAAGAATCATTGCTTTATGTAAAGTCAATTTAGGCAAGTCTAGTCGATCCCCTGCTTCTAATGTATAGGTAACACTATTGATATAAAAGTTGATTGACCCTTGAGTACAAAAAAGAACTTTATGATAATTGTGTTCGTGATATTCATATACAGTATTTGATTCATTTGACCACTTATGAAAATCAACATTATGTTCTTTAAACCAAGAAATAGCAATTGATTCATTAATAGATTTTAAATGCAATTTTCCCCTCCTTGCGATTTTCTTTATTATACTGATGAATATGTTTATATTATCAATTTTCCCTGACGATCCATTTAAAGCACTCATCTGTTATGTGGGTATTGCAATTATTGCTGGTGGAATTATATATTACACAATATTTAAAGATACATTTTAAAAAATTAATTTCCTAATGGGTGAGATGGTGGCGAAGAGTCATTTGCTTCTTTTTGTGCGGCAATTAAAGCAGACCAAACTTGAGCTAGTCCAATATTTTCCTGAGTATTTTGTTCATTTGCCTTATTGATAACAGCCTTAGAAGCACTAATTGCATAAGGCGACATCTCTGATATCTGTTCTGCAAATTTTATTGTCTCATTTAAAAGTGACTGGGAATCGAATTTTTGATTTGCTAAACCAATACGAACTGCTTCATCAGCTTTAACAACTCTGCCTGACCAAAGTATTTCTTTTGCTTTTGCAATATTAATTAGTTTTGGTAATCTTGTCGTAACCCCAGCACCACCAATAGCCTGCAAATTCTTTGTATGCCAATCACTAATTTGAACATCTTCTCCAACAAATCTTAAATCGCATGCCAAAATGAGTTCAAGACCTCCAGTTGTACAAATGCCATCAACAGCTGCTATCGTTGGAGTACTGATATTTGCAAGAAAAGAAAAAACTTCATTATATTTTGATTGATGTTCTGGTGAAACTGCATTTGCATAATCTCTTAGACCATCCAAAGTATGTTCTAAAGGCTCTCCTTTTGGTGAATTTGACATATTTCTATTTTTTATATCTGCCCCTGCACAAAAACAAGGTCTGCCGTCTTCTCTGTTTGCGCCAGTAATTATAATGACAAAAACATTTTTATCTTTTTCTAATTGTTTAAGGGCTGTATAAAACTCATCAATTAATTCCATTGATAAAGCATTTAATGATTTTGGTCGATTTAAAGTTATTATAGCAATAGATTTCTTTATATCTATTTTAATGTTAGTGTTTGCCGGCATTATTTTCTCCAAAATTAATCTTGTTGATGAATATACTTGCTATATTGATCCATTATTTCCAATGCCTTAACAGCTCTATGAGCGCTTGCATAACATACTTTACCATTTTCCTTGATAGTTGTAGGCCCAGGATTACCATAATGTCGATCGCTATTTACTAATTCAGTGGCAGAAAGAATTGGTATATTATATTTATTAGAGCTTTCAACTGCAGCTACAGCATATCTTGCATCTTGCTTTTGATGAAAATCAACTAATCGCTCTAATTCAAGCTCTTTATCATCAAAATATTTTCCAGATTGAAAAGCATGTGCTTGTGCAGATTGAATACCAATACCGAGATGAATAATTGCATCTACATCAGAGTGACTTGCAACTATATCCATAACTTGAGGAATTGTATCTCGAGTTTCGCCACCAGCTAAATCAATTGGATTGGACTTGCTCCATCTTGAAGGCACAAGCTCATTGATTGATTCTATAATCTCTTTTGGTAAATCAATAAGTTCTAAATCTGTTTTTGATATTGCATCTGCAGCAAGTACTCCCCAACCTCCAGCAGTAGTAAAAATTACAGTTTTACTTCCATTTAACATAGGTTGAGTAGCAAAAGTTGCAGCCCAATCAAATCCTTCGCCAATTGATGGTGCCTGAATAATTCCATATTGATTACAAATTCCTTGGAATACTTTATTATCAGTAGCCATAGAACCTGTATGACTAGATGCAGCTTTAATTCCTTCGCTCGCAACACCTCCTTTAATTAGTATAAGAGGTTTTTTCTTAGTAAAATTATTAACGACATTGATAAATTCTTGACCGTTATCAATTCCTTCTAAATACGCAACTACAACATCAGTTGATTTATCTGAAGCAAAATAATTCAAATAATCTGTAATTTTTGTTTGAGCACTATTTCCAGCAGAAATTGCCTTATTAACACCAACTCCAGTTCTAATAGCATGATTCATCAAAGAAGATAAAACATTACCACTTTGACTTACAAGAGAAATTTTACCAGCCGGCGGATAAGGAGCAGCAATCTGAGCACATAGTTCAGCTCCTGTAGAAATAATACCTTGACCATTTGGTCCTGCAATAGTCATGTTCAATTCATTTGCCGTCTTTACTAATTGATTTTCAAGTTGGGTGCCAAGTTCATCAGATTCCGAATATCCTCCAGCAGCAATAAATGCAGCTTTAATTCCCTTAGCATGAGCTTTTTTTAATATCTCTTCATTATTTTTTGGTGGTGTAGCTATAAACGCAAGATCTGCTTGACCTTCAGGAATTTCATCGATGTCTGTAAATGATTGGATGCCGAAAACTTTTGCGCCATCCCTATTCACTGGAAAAATATTTCCCTGATATCCATATCTTAATATATTATGCAATGCAACAGAACCAAACCTTCCAGGATGTGAAGATACGCCAACTACAGCTACTCCTTTAGGGTTAAATAATGGATCAAATTTTTTATTTAATTCATTGTCACTAGGCAATGATCTTTTTTCTTGAATTTGAACAGAAGGACCAATTTCAATTAATGCATCAACTCCAATGGGTTTGCCGTTGTTGATAATAATAGGGTTAATATCTATGCTAGCTATTGTGTCATCTGATTGATATATTTTTGACAATTCTACAATCATTTGAGCCACCAAATTAATATCTGCTGGTTTTTCTCCACGAAATTCTTCAAAAATAAGATGTGAGGAATTAAGCGAATGAAGCATTCTTTTAGCTTGAGATAAACTAACTGGCGCAGATGCAAAAGTAATATCATTTAATGCTTCTGTTAAAATGCCTCCTAATCCAATTAAAACTAATGGACCGAATTGTTCATCCAAATAAAACCCTAGAATTAGCTCTCGATTACCTTGTATCATTTCTGCAACTAAAATTGACGTATCGCCATCATCTTCAGTAATTTCTGACATTAATGACTCAGCAGCTCCCTTAACAGCTTCGGCATGAGGTAAATTAACTCGAACTAAGTTGCGTTCTGTTTTATGAGCAATTGACTCACCATTAATTTTTAAAACAACTGGATAACCGATCTTATTTGCTGCTTTAACAGCATCATTAACGTCTTTAGCATTAATTTCTTTTGCAAAAGCTAAGCCGTGTTTTTGTAACAGTTTTTTTGAATCATTTTCAGATAATGTTCTATTTTTTTCTTGCATGTTATTTTCCATATATTGATTAGTAATTTGCCTCAAATAATGATGCAAATCCTTGTCCACCACCAACACACATTGTTACTACTCCCCATCTTTTTTCTTGACGTTTTAATTCTCTTAATAAGTGGCCAGTAACTCGTGATCCCGTTACCCCATATGGATGACCCACAGAAATTGCTCCCCCATTAATATTTAATTTATCTGGATCAATTCCCAGTTCATTTGCACAATGTACCACTTGAACAGCAAAAGCTTCATTCAATTCCCATAAATCAATATTATCAACACTTTTACCGTGTAATTCTAATAATTTTGGAACTGCTTTCAATGGACCTAAGCCCATCTCGTCTGGCTCAAGGCCTGTTACATAAGTTCCTCTATAAATTCCTAAAGGTTCAATGTTTAATTCTTTTGCTTTGTCTGCAGACATAAGCACGGTCACAGAAGCTCCATCTGAAAATTGAGAGGAATTACCAGCTGTAACACTACCTGATCCATCCTTTGTAAATACGGAAGGCAAATCTGCAAGTCCGTCAATTGTTGTATCTGGCCTGTTACATTCATCAAAATCGAGAATTAAATCTTCAGAATATGGATCGGCGTCTTTTGGAATAACGTTTTTTGTCACGCTCATAGGGACAATTTCATCAGTAAATAAGCCATTTTTTTGCGCTAAAGCAGTCCTTTTTTGGCTCATCAAAGCATACTCATCTTGTTGTTGTCTAGAAATATTATATCTGTTTGCAACGACTTCAGCTGTACGCCCCATAATCCAATATAGAGCAGGAAAGTTCTCTTTTACTGCAGGGTTCACCATATGGTTTGTGTTTCTACTGCCATCATCAATCATCGTAATTGTTTCAACTCCACCTGCAAAAATAATATCTTGATTACCACTAATGATTTGATTTGCTGCAGCAGTAATTGCTTGTGAGCCTGAGGAGCAAAATCTATTTATAGTTTGACCTGGTACCGATACTGGTAGTCCAGCTAACATTGAGGCAATTCGAGCAATATTTAATCCTTGTGCCCCCTCTGGAAATGCACAACCCATAACAACATCATCTATCTGTTCGAGAGGAATATTAGGATGGCGATTAATCATTTCTTTAATTACATGGGCAAGCATATCATCTGGACGAGTTGCGTTAAGTGCTCCTTTAAAAGACTTACCTAATCCAGTTCTGATACTATCTACAACAACAGCTTCTCTCATTTGTAGCTCCAATTAAAATATTGCATTAATGTGATTTTTAGTATAATCCAAATTAGCCTATAGGCATATCCCCATGTTCAAAAACAAAAAAATGTTAATATTTATATAATATTAGTAATAAGTAATCATAAAATTTAGTATATGCAAATAAAAATTATTTTTTTTCATAACTTTTCTATTAGTGCATACTATAATAAAATATAGTTCATGTTGATTAAGTATTATTGGGGTAAAAATGCCAAAGCAAGTTACAAATGTTGCATCAGATGATGCATTGACAACAATATATCGAATTACAAATGATGAAAATGATGAAGCTAAGGCTGCCCGTATTTCTGAAAGACTTGGCATTAGAGCTGCTTCAGTCAGCGGTATGCTTGCTAGATTAAAACGAGATAGACTCATTCTTATAGATAAGAAAAAGAATGTCACTTTAACGAAAACAGGATTAATTCGAGCAACTCAAATGGTGAGGAGACATAGGATTGCAGAGTGTTTGTTAGTAAATAAATTCAACCTTGAATGGTGGCGAGCATATGAAGAAGCACATTTATTTGAACATGCATTCTCTGAAGTTACTACTCCATTAATTGTGAAGCTCTTAAACAACCCAATGCGATCTCCTTTCGGATATCCAATTCCAGGCATTTCCAAAAGTCTAAAACTTTCTCGAGAAACTATTCTTGACATGGAAGAGGGTCAGTCTGCATTAGTGGAAAGAGTGTTTGAAGAAGATGAAAAACTATTACAATTTTTCCAAGAAATTCAATTATATCCTGATGCAACAATCAAGCTAGTAAAGAAAACACAGTTTGTTGGAACAATAAGCATTTCTGTTGCTAGCAAAAATACAGTCATTGGAGTAGATATAGCAAAGAAAATTTGGATTAAAAATATAAAATGATTTTTAGAACAAAGAAAAACAAACGCTCTACCAAATCAAGATTGCGTAACGATAGCTCCCATTTACGATTAAAAAATATTTCGTTTAGCTACGATAAAGCAATCTTAGATAAAATTTCCTTTTCAATAGATAAAGGTGACATACTTTCAATTGTAGGGCCAAGTGGTTCTGGAAAAACAACACTCTTAAAATTAATTGCTGGGTTAGAGAGACCAAAGAATGGCAATATTTATATGAATGGAGAACCAATTAGTAGCAAAAACATGTTTGTAAACATAGAAAATAGAAAAATTGGAATGGTCTTTCAGCAGGCAATGCTTTTCCCTCACTTAACGATTGAAGATAATGT
>CETH01023482.1_pt1 | contig 10690 bp, 9 predicted proteins | sample 361461 | NCBI WGS metagenome assembly CETH01 (sample SAMEA2622695, study PRJEB7988) | marine metagenome | isolation source: saline water (ENVO:00002010), including
AAGTTAGAATTTCCAATCTATCTTTAGTCTCACAAATTGTAATTATTAACTTATTTGTAATATTCATATCTTTTATTTTATTTGGTCTCTATAATTTTTACTCCCTGTCTAGCAGCCTTGATATAGAAAAAAAAACACAAAATCTTATAAATTTTAACAATAAAATAGTTAACTCAATAAGTAATAATGCAATTAAATTTCCATTTTACTCAACTTCAGATGAAATTTTTTTAATTCAAAAGAATAAATTAGAATTAGAGCCTTACGCTGCAAGTAAAATTATAGAAGGATTTAAAAATTCTGAATCTGAGATTAAACTATACGATACTAAGTTAAATTTAGTCATAGGATCAAAAGCTTTCAAGTTAAATAAAATTACGGAATCAAATTTGGATGAAAAATTACTACCTAAGAAGATTAATTTTAATTATTCTGATAAAATACTTAATTTTTGGCACTTATATAATAAAAAAAGGTTTAAAAAAATACTTGTACCTTATTCAAATGAAACAATAAAAATTTCCGAAGTTATCAAAAGTAAATCTACTAAAGTTATTTATTATACAGATGAAAATAATTCTATTTTGATCAAAACATTCTCACCAATAATTAAAAATAACAATATATATGGCGTTTCGGTAATTGTAGAACCCCTTTCAAATGTTGATAACATAATTGAAGATTTATCATCGAATCTATTTAATAATCTCTTACTAACTATATTAATTGTTTTTTTGGTTTCAATATTTTATGCAAGAAGTGTTGTTAACCCAATAAAAAGATTATCTTATATAGCCAGCCAATATAGAAAAAAAAATATCACTGAAACTTCTAATTATATTTTTCCAGCCAGAGGGGATGAAATAGGTAATTTAAGTAATAATTTAAGAATTATGTCCAATGAACTTATTGCAAAAATAAACGAATTAGAAAGATTTGCTTCAGATGTCTCTCACGAATTAAAGAATCCACTTGCAAGTATAAAAAGTGCAAATGAAATTTTGAAAAATAATGCCAATCACGAAAATAAAAAAAAACTTATTGATATAATTGACAAAGATTCAGCAAGAATAAACAGATTAATAACAGACATTTCAAATTATACTAGAAACAAAGCAGACTTAGAAAAAAAAATAGATAAAAAGGAAATTAACGTTAAAGAACTTTTAAATGATTTAATTGAAAATTATGGTTATTTAAGTAAAGTAAAAAATAAAAAAATTAATTTTGAAGCTAATTTTACAATAGATAAGATATTAATTATTTCTGACTATGAAAAAATTACCCAAGTGATTTGTGCAATTTTAGATAATGCTATTTCTTTTTCTCCTGAGAATTCTAAAATTTTAGTATCTTGTGAAAAAATTAATTCTTATATATTAATTAGAATAATTGACCAAGGAATAGGAGTGAGCCCAGACTTTTCAGAAAAAATATTTGATAGATTTTATAAAGATAGAAATGAAAATAATTATGAACATTCTGGACTTGGTCTTAATATAGCAAGACAAACAGCTGAATATTATGGAGGAAGTGTATATCTAGAAAATAAAAAGATAAAAGGCTTTAAAGGTGCTTGTTTTGTTATTAAATTGCCGTTAAAAGATAAATAATTTTAAAATGCGTGATTATAAAGTAAAAGATATATCCCAAAAAGATTGGGGTTTAAAAGAAATAGCAATTGCTGAAACGGAAATGCCTGGTTTAATGGCATTAAGGACAGAGCATGCAAATACTAAGCCCTTAAAAGGTGCGCGAATAGTTGGTTGCCTGCACATGACGATTCAAACAGCAGTTTTAATTGAAACTCTAACATTACTAGGGGCATCTGTTAGATGGAGTTCATGTAATATTTTTTCAACACAAGATCAAGCAGCAGCAGCAATAGCATCAAAAAATATTCCAGTATTTGCGTGGAAGGGAATGAGTGATGAAGAGTTTTGGTGGTGTATAGACCAGACTATCAAAGGACCGGATAATTGGGTGCCAAATATGATTTTGGATGATGGCGGAGACTTAACAAAAGTTATGCATGAAAAATTTCCTGAATTACTAAAAGAGGTTAAAGGTTTGTCCGAGGAAACTACAACCGGCGTTCATCGTTTAAAAGAAATGGAAAAAAAAGGAGAACTCAAAGTTCCAGCTATAAATGTAAATGACTCTGTAACTAAATCAAAATTTGATAATTTGTATGGATGTAAAGAAAGTTTGGTAGATGGAATAAGGAGAGGTACTGATGTAATGATGGCAGGCAAGGTAGCTATTGTTGCAGGTTATGGAGATGTAGGAAAAGGATCAGCTGCTAGCTTAAGAGGGGCTGGGGCAAGAGTTTGTGTTACTGAAGTTGATCCAATAAATGCATTACAAGCCGCAATGGAAGGTTATGAAGTAGTTACAATGGATGATGCGTCTAAATATGGAGATATTTTTGTTACTGCTACTGGGAATGCAGATATAATAACAATTGACCACATGAGAAATATGCATGATAGAGCAATAGTTTGCAATATAGGTCACTTTGATAATGAAATTCAAACTGAAGCTCTTAAAAATTATAAATGGTCTGAAGTTAAGCCACAGGTAGATGAAATAGAATTTCCAGATGGAAAAAAAATAATTTTACTATCAAAGGGTCGATTGGTAAATTTAGGCAATGCCACAGGGCATCCAAGCTTTGTAATGAGTGCCTCTTTTACGAATCAAGTTATGGCACAAATTGAACTCTGGGAAAACTCAGATAAATATCAAAAAAAGGTTTATGTACTTCCTAAAAAACTTGACGAAAAAGTTGCAGAACTTCATCTTAAAAAAGTTGGAGCAAAATTAACAAAACTCACTAAAGAACAATCTAAATATACAGGAGTACCAGTTAACGGACCTTTTAAGGAAGATACGTACCGCTATTAAAATTTATTATGAAAAACAATTCTTATTTATTTACAAGTGAATCAGTTTCTGAGGGACATCCAGATAAAGTATGTGACAGAATATCCGATATGGTGGTTGACAAATACTTAAATTCTGATCCTTCTTCGAAAGTCGCTTGTGAGACTCTTACAACAACAAATAAAGTAGTGCTTGCTGGAGAGGTAAGAGGACCAAATATTTCAAAAGAAGAAATAATTAGTAATGTTAGAGATTGTATTAAAGATATAGGATATGAGCAAAAAGGATTTCATTGGAAAAATGTTGAAGTAGATTCATATTTACATGAGCAATCAGCTGATATTGCTATGGGAGTTGAATCAGATGGAAACAAAGATGAGGGTGCAGGAGATCAAGGAATTATGTTTGGTTATGCTTGTAACGAGACAAAAGAATTAATGCCAGCTCCTATTCATTATTCTCATAAAATACTCCGCCTTATGGCAGAAGATAGAAAAAGTGGGAAAGTTAAAAATCTCGAACCAGACTCGAAAAGTCAAATAACGTTTGAATATATCGGGGGAAAACCAAGTAAAATTACATCTATTGTAATATCAACCCAACATACTGAAGGTTTAAAACAAGAAGAGGTAAAAGAAATAGTAAGACCATATTTAAAAAAAGCAATTCCAGAAATCTTTTTAGAAGACTTTAAAGACGAGAATTTTTATGTAAATCCCACAGGCAATTTTGTTATTGGTGGACCAGACGGTGATTCAGGTTTGACAGGAAGAAAAATAATAGTAGACACATATGGAGGAGCTGCTCCACATGGTGGCGGTGCTTTTTCAGGAAAAGATCCATCTAAAGTTGATAGATCTGCAGCATATGCAGCCAGATATTTAGCGAAAAACATTGTTGCTGCAGATTTAGCAGAGCAATGTATTATTCAATTAGCGTATGCTATTGGGGTAGCTAAACCTTTATCTGTATATATTAATACAAATAATACTAACAAAGTAGATGAAGAAAAGTTAATAAATATTATACCTGAATTATTTGATTTAAGTCCCCGAGGTATTAGAGAGCACCTAGATTTAAGAAAACCGATATATCAACCAACATCAGCTTACGGGCATTTTGGTAGAGAAGCCACAGATGAAGGATTATTTTCATGGGAAAAAACAGACCTTTCAGAAAAATTAAAAGGTCTCTTTAATTAAAAAATTGTTTAAAAAACAAGAAGTTAATCTAACTCAACTAGAAAAACTTTCCAAAGAATTTGCGAAAAAAATAAAAATTTCTGAAATAGTTTTATTTAAAGGTGATTTAGGATCAGGTAAGACAACTTTTATAAGATCAATTATCAATAATATATATTTATTAAATAAAAAAAAACCACCAACAACAATTCCCAGTCCGAGTTTTCCGATATTACAAATTTATTCTTTAAATAAATTTTCAATTTATCATTATGATTTTTTTAGGGTAAAAAAAGTTAATGAAATTAATGAGATTGGCTTTGAAGAAAATATAATAGGAAATATAACATTTATTGAGTGGCCAGAATTGGTTATTTCTAAAATTTACGATTACAAATATTATGAAGTAGATATATCTATAATAGGAGAAAAGAATAGAAAGATCTCAATATACTAAAAATATTATGGAAAATAATTTAATAAAAGATTTTATTAACAAAAATTTTAAAGGAGCTAGCGTTAAAAAAATAGAGCCAGATGCATCAAATAGAACTTATTATAGGGTAATTATAAAAAAAAAATCATACATACTTTTAGATTCAAAAAAAGAGTTAAAACAATTTAATAGTTTACTAAATGTTTATGAAATACTAAATGATTTAGATATAAGTATCCCCAAAATTTATGATTTTGATAAAAATTTAGGAATTGCAGTTTTAGAGGATTTTGGAGAAAAAAGATTTGATAAACTAATACATAAAAAAGATTATTGTAATATTTTAATGAAATCTGCTGTAGATAATTTAATAGAATTTAAAAACTCAATTAAAATTAAAAATGAATCTAATATTTTGGTTTATAATTATAAAAATTTTATTCAAGAAATTTCAGAATTTGTAGATTGGTATTTACCGTTTGTCTTAAAAAAAGAGTTAAAAAAAAGTGTTATTGATAATTTTTATGAAATCTGGACTCAAAAATATGATGAAATAAAATTAGAACTTGATACATTTTCTCATAAAGATTTTTTTTGTAATAATTTATTTTTTTTGCCTGATAGAAAAAAACACTTAAAATGCGGAATAATAGATTATCAAGACGCAATTATTTCTGATAATGCACTAGATTTAGTTTCATTATTTGAAGACTCAAGAAGATTGATTAAGAATTTTAATAAAGACGAATTAATAGAATTTTATTTACAAAAAACTAATAAAATAAATCAAATAAACAATTTTTATAAAAAAATTGATTTTATTGGAGCTGCAAGACAAACTAGAATATTGGGAAGATGGATTAAGTTATATAAATTAAATAAAAAAGAAAATTATATACAATATATACCTTCAACTTGGTTTTGGCTTGAAAAAAACTTACAAAATGATTTTTTATCTAAAATAAGAAATTTTTATAATGAATTGGTTCCAGTGGGAAAAAGATGATATGACAACTAATACAGCATTAATTTTAGCTGCTGGTTATGGCATGAGGATGAGACCCTTAACTTCAAAAATACCAAAACCTATGATTGAAATTTATAACAAACCTTTACTAGGACATACTATTGAAACTTTATTATCCATAGGAATAAAAAACATTATAATTAATACTCATTATAAATCTAAAATAATAAACAACTATATAAAAACAAATTTTGGCTTATTAAATATTAAAATCTTATATGAGCCAAAAATATTAGACACTGCTGGCGCACTCAAAAATGCTAAAAAATATTTAAATGAAGATATTATTTTAACAATTAATTCTGATGTCTTTTGGAATTCAAAAAATAATAAAGATTTAATTAATTTAAAAAAAAATATTTTAAATAAAAATTTCAAATGCCGATTACTTTTAAGTAAAATTAAAAATACATATGGTATTAAAAAAATTAGAGGAGATTTTCATTTTAAAAAAAATAAACTTCAAAGAAATAAAAAAAATCATAAAGGATTTTTTTATACAGGTGCACAAGTTATAAATATAAACATATTAAATAATTTTAATAAAAAAAAATTTTCATTTAATGAAGTTTGGGATTATTTGATATTTGAAAATAAAATAGATAACTTAATCATGAAATCTAAAATTCTTCACTTAGGTGATTTTGAAGGGTTAAAACACATCAGTCAGTTTAACCCTTGAAATTAAAAAAAATATATCCATATTATAATTATGAATATAATAGATGTATCAGATAATAACTTTGAAGATAAAGTTATTAATAATATTAAGCCAGTATTAGTAGATTTTTGGGCTGAATGGTGTGGACCATGCAAAATTATTGGACCGATATTAGAAGAACTTTCAGAGGAAAAAAGAGACCAAATAATTATTGCTAAAATGAATGTTGATGAAAATAAAGTAATTCCATCAAAATATGGCATAAGAGGAATACCAACTTTAATGATATTTAAAAATAATTCTTTATTGGATACTAAAGTAGGGGCTTCTTCAAAATCATCAATTAATGAATGGATTGATTCAGTAATTTAATAATCTTCTTTCTTGTTTTTCCTACTAAATATAACGATCCAGTAATAATAATTTGATCGTTTTTTTTATTATTGATATAATTAGTTACTGCATCGTAAATATCTTTTTCTGTCTTGCATTTTATCTTTATTTTTTTGCAATTTTTTTTTATTTCTTCTTTAGTAATTGAATTTTTTTCATTAGGAATTTCTACAGCAATTACTCCTTTAATATTAGATTTTAAAATTTTTAAATATTGATTTAAATTTTTACTATTCATCATTCCTAAAATTATCCAAGGCTTATAATTTTTATTTTTAATAAAGCTTTTAAGAGTTTTTGCTCCATCTATATTGTGGCTACCATCTATTATAATTAGCGGATTGTCTTTATTTAATATTTCTAATCTTCCAGGCCATTTAGTTTTAAGTATTGCTCTGTCAATATTTTTCTTATGGATTCTATAACCTAATTTTTTTAAATATTCAGAAGTAATAATCGCGGTTGAGAGATTATATAATTGATGTTCGCCATTTAAATTTGGTTTTGGGTACATAGTTTTAATATTATTATTTTTTTTAATATAGAAATAATCTTTTGAAGCATTTATAATTTTCCAGTCTGATTCATAGGATAATATTTTATTTTTATTTATTTGTGTATATTTCTTAATTTCTTGATTTACAATTTGGCTTTGCTTGGCATTGATAATTATTGATCCTTTTTTTATGATACCTAATTTTTCTTTAGTTATTTTTTTTATTGATTTTCCCAAATATTCCTGATGATCATAACCAATTTTTGTGATTATGGATATTAAATTATTTTTAATTATATTAGTCGCATCTAATCTTCCACCAAGACCAGTTTCTAAAATTAAGACATCAGCATAATTTTTACTAAACATATAAAAAGCTGCAGCAGTTGTAATTTCATAAAATGTTATTGGTTTGTTAGCATTAATTTTTTTTATATATTTTAGATATTCAAAAAGTTTTTTGTTAGAAATAATTTTATTAGCAATAATAAATCTTTCATTAATTTTTTCTAAATGTGGTGAAGTATATGCATGAACCTTTAGATTAGATTCTATCAAAATATTTTTAATAAAACTCAACGTTGATCCCTTACCATTGGTTCCAGCAATATGAATGCACTTTGGTAACTTTAAATGAGGATTGTTTAATTTTTTTAGAAGTTTCTCAATTCTTGTTAAAGATAGATCTATATATTTTGGGTGTAAACCCTCTAGTTCTTCTAGAAGGTTTTTTAGACTATTCATTTTAGTTATTTTTTAAATGTTTAATTATAGATGAAAGAGTTGATTTTAATTCTTTTCTATTAATTACAATATCTACCATTCCATGGGTTTTTAGGTATTCTGCAGTTTGGAAATCATCAGGTAATTTTTCTCTTATAGTATCTTGTATTACTCTTTTTCCTGCAAAACCTATTATAGAGCCTGACTCAGCAATCGTGACATCACCTAGCATAGCAAAAGAAGCAGTAACACCTCCAGTAGTTGGATTTGTTAAGATTACTATGTATGGAATTGCATTTTTTTTCAGAATTTCTGTTGCTGCAACTGTTCTTGGCATTTGCATTAAACTAATTATACCTTCTTGCATTCTTGCTCCACCTGAAGCGGTAAAAATTATAAATGGAGTTTTTTCTTTTAAAGACAGTTGTACTCCTTTTACAAAACTTTCGCCTACAGCATTTCCCATAGATCCTCCCATAAAATTGAAATTTAAAACTCCAACAATTACTTTTTCATTTTCTATATTTCCTGAAGCAAAAGATAAAGCATCATTATGTGATGTTTTTTTTCTATATTCTTTTAATCTATTAATGTAACTTTTTTTATCTTTAAATTTTAGTGGATCGTCAAATGAATTTTTAATTTCAATAATATTATATTCTTCCTTTCCAAATAAAATATTTAATCGCGTTGTTGGGTCTAATCGAAAATGATAGTTACATTGGTTACATATATATAAATTTTCAACTAAATCTTTATGATGTATCATTTTTTCACAATTAGGGCATGACTGCCATAAGTTTTCCGGAATATCTCTTTTTCCTACCAACGCTCTTATTTTAGGTCTTACAAAATTTGTTAACCAATTCATTTATTTTTTATTCCTTATTTCGTTTAAAAATTTTTTAATGCCTAATAATATATTTTTAATTTTTGAATTGTTATTTACTTTTTTTTCAATAATTTCAACTATTGACGAACCTATTACAACTCCGTCTGCAAATCTAAAAATTTTTTTAACTTGTTCTTTGGTTTTTATCCCAAAACCAACAACTATTGGTAATTTTGTTTTTTTCTTAATTTGTTTGATAGATTGTTCTACATTTTTAAAGTCTTTTAATTTTGCTCCAGTTACACCTGTTATAGAAACGTAATATAGAAATCCTGATGCATTTAACAAAATTTCATTTAATCTTTTTGTTGTTGTTGTTGGAGTAATAAGTCTTATAAAATCAATTTTATTTCTTTGTGCAAGTTCAAAAAGATTTTTGTCATTTTCAGGTTGCAAATCAACAATTATCAATCCATCTACACCAGATTTTTTACATTCATTTATAAATTTACTATTTCCAAAGTGAAGTATGGGATTATAATAACCCATTAAAATTATTGGGGTTTTTTTATTTGTTTTTCTAACATATTTACAAAGATCAAAAACTTTGTTTAAATTAACTTTCTTTTTTATTGCCCTTGCACTTGCAAGCTGTATTGTAGGACCATCAGCCATAGGATCAGAAAAAGGCATTCCAATTTCCATAATATCTACCCCATACTTAGGGAGATTGTCTAAAATTTTTTTTGAATAATTTAAATTTGGATCACCAGCTGTAATAAAAGTAATTAACTTCTTTTTTTTTGTTAAAAAAACATTTTTAATTCTATTATTCATTTATTTTTACTTTTAATTTTTCTGCAACAGTAAAAATATCTTTATCGCCTCTTCCACACATATTCATGACGATAATTTTGTTTTTATTCATTTTAGGAGCCACCTTTATTAAATGGGCTAGTGCATGAGAAGGTTCCAGTGCAGGAATGATACCCTCAAGTTTACTACAATATTTAAATGCTTTTATTGCTTCCTCGTCAGTAACCGAAACATAATTAACCCTTTTTTGTTCAAAAAGAAAAGCATGTTCAGGTCCTATTCCAGGATAATCTAATCCTGCAGAAATTGAATGAGCTTCTTTTATTTGACCTGATTTTGTTTGTAACAAATATGTTTTATTCCCATGTAACACTCCAGGCTTTCCTCCAGATAAACTAGAAGCATGCTTTCCAGATTTAATTCCCAAGCCTGCAGCTTCTACAGCAATCATTTTAACTTCTTTGTTATCTAAAAAATCATAAAATAATCCAATTGCATTTGAACCTCCTCCTATACATGCAATCAATAAATCTGGCATTTTTTTTTCTTTTTTAAATATTTGTTCTTTTACTTCTTTTCCTATAATTGATTGGAAATCTCTAACCATCTTTGGATATGGATGAGGTCCTGCTACTGTTCCAATTATATAAAAAGTATTTTTTACATTTGTTACCCAGTCTCTCAAAGCTTCATTCATAGCATCCTTAAGAGATCTTGATCCAGTATCTACTGCTATCACTTTAGCACCTAATAATTTCATTCTAAATACATTAGGTGATTGTCTAGTTATATCTTTAGATCCCATATAAATTATACAAGGAAGGTTGAATAAAGCACATACCGTGGCAACCGCGACGCCATGTTGTCCGGCACCAGTTTCTGCAATAATTCTTTTTTTACCCATTCTCTTAGCTAAAAGTATCTGTCCTAAACAATTATTAATTTTATGTGCACCAGTATGATTTAATTCATCTCTTTTGAAGTAAATTTTTCCTCCTCCTAAATCTTTTGTTATTCTTTCAGCATAATATAAGGGACTGGGTCTTCCAACGAAGTTTTTTAAATAGTAATCCAATTCATTTATAAAATTTTTATCTTTACAATAAATATTATAATTTTTTTCTACATCTTTAATTAATGGCATTAAGGTTTCGGCAACATATCTTCCACCAAAATTTCCAAAAAAACCAGATTCATCTGGCCAGTTTTTAAAGCTATTTTTAATATTCATTTTATTTT
>CETH01024336.1_pt1 | contig 10690 bp, 10 predicted proteins | sample 361461 | NCBI WGS metagenome assembly CETH01 (sample SAMEA2622695, study PRJEB7988) | marine metagenome | isolation source: saline water (ENVO:00002010), including
CCAGGCTCCGGATAGGGTTGATGGTAGCTGCCAGATTCGAAGCATGTGTTACTGCAAGAAGCTTCGTTCTCTCATTAATTAATTCTTCCAAAGCGGAGATTTCTAGAAGGCCAGTAGCTGGGTCAACTTTCCACTCACGAATTCTGATTCCAGTCATTTCAAGACGTCGCCAAGCGCCGATATTAGCTTCGTGGTCCTGATTCGTCACAATAATTTCGTCACCGGTTTCCCACCCAGGGCGAAGAGCCTGAGCTAAGACGTAGGTGTTTTGGGAGGTAGATGGTCCAAAATGCACCTCTTCTTTTGTAGCGTTAAATGTCGCAGGAAGAAGATCTATTGCTCGGTCCATTGCCTCGCCAGCCATAATGGACGGATTGAAATCCCAATACGGCTGAACTTTCGACCTAGTATAAAAATCATTCAAAAGCGATATCACATGGTGTGGGACGTAGCTTCCTCCTGCATTCTCAAGGTGGGCCCATCGGGCTGACTCATAATCAGAGAACACTGGGAATTGCTCCCGAACAAAATCTACATCAAGTGAAACCACAGTATGAATCTACCCGTTTGTTGCCAAGTTTCGTGACTAGTCGTGGAAGTAAGAAAAGGCGAGTAGTGTGCCCACATATGGTTGAAGATGAAACAACAGGAAACGAACATTGCTGCGCTCCTCAACGTGGCAAAGAAAAGAATTCTCAAGTTCTCCAGAAGCAGAAAACAGGAACCAGGCATGAAGATGTGGTCTCACTTAATGGCGGCGAGTTTCTTTTAGGAACAAATTACCGGTACGGGCTTCCCCAAGACGGAGAGAAGCCTGCAGTTCAGGCTCGTGTATCACCATTTACTATTGATCGTTTCACTGTTACTAACCGCCAATATGCGGCATTTGTCGAAGAGTCTAGTTACATTACAGATGCTGAACAGATTGGTTGGTCGTTTGTTTTTGCTGGGCTTCTTCCCGACGATTTCGAAGACACACGGGGAGTGCAAGCATCACCATGGTGGCGCCAAGTTTTTGGAGCCTGCTGGAAATTTCCCGAAGGGCCACAATCATCTACTGAGGAAAGAATGGATCATCCCGTAATCCATATTTCATGGAATGATGCAGTTGCTTATGCAAACTGGATTGGTGGACGTCTTCCAACAGAAGCTGAGTGGGAGTATGCCGCCCAAGGCGGTTTAGAAAACCCGATTTTTCCATGGGGAAATGAACTCGAGCCAGATGGACAACATCTCATGAATGTGTGGCAAGGGTCATTTCCTGACAAGAATCTAGAAACCGATGGCTGGTATGGAACAGCGCCAGTTGGTTCATATCCACCGAACCAATATGGAATTGGAGAGATGACTGGAAACATATGGGAATGGTGTAGCGATTGGTTCTCAAAGGATCAAAAACGAGGAGGTGAGGATCCTAAAGGGCCAGCAAATGGTGATTCAAAAGTTATTAAAGGGGGTTCCTACCTTTGCCACGACTCATATTGCAATCGATATAGAGTCGCAGCCAGAAGCTCAACAACTATCAATAGTTCAATGGGGCACCTAGGTTTTAGAACCGTCCGCGATATTGAAAACTAGTTATCTACAGGGTCAAGAAAGTCAGCTGCTTCAATTTCTTCTCTAGTTACCCCAAGCAAAAAAAGGACGGCATCAAGATACGGAACCTGAAGACTGGTGTTAGCTGCATCACGAACTATAGGTTTAGCGTTGAACGCAATCCCAAGTCCAGCCTCACTGAGCATGTCTAAATCGTTCGCTCCGTCACCAACAGCGACAGTTTGTTCTATCGGAACGTTCTCATGCTCGGCTATCTCATGCAGGAAGGATGCCTTCGCTTGCCGATCAACTACAGGACCCGATAGCTCACCGGTAATTCTTCCATTTACAATTTCAAGCTGATTAGCCCGAGAATGCTTTATCCCTAACTCCTTTTGAAGTCGTTCAGTGAAAATCGTAAATCCACCACTGACGATGGCTGTGGTATACCCAAGCCTCCCGAGAGTTCGGCAGAAAGTACGGGCGCCTGGAGTCAACGTTAAGGAGCGCCATGCACGCTCTATCGCTAGTTCATCTAATCCAGCTAACAGGGAAACGCGTGCTCTAAGCGCCTCTGTAAATTCAATCTCCCCCTGCATGGCTCGCCTTGTTATGGAAGCGACCTCATCTAAGCATCCTGCTTGCTCTGCTAGAAGATCAATAACTTCGTTCTGGATAAGCGTAGAATCGACGTCAAGGACGACGAGGCGCTTTGCTCTTCGGCTTAAATTAAATGGTTGTATAGCAATATCCATCCCAGGTTGAGTAGATGCAACTTCCATAAGTCTCCGCCGCATTGTTGTGATATCTCCTCCACTTACCGATAGTTCGTAACTCATTACTGGGTATCGAGACAAACGAACTATCCGATCAATATTTCCTTTAGCGTCGGCTATCGCATCAGTCGCAGCACTCAGCTCTGACGGGGACAGTTCCTCGCCGATAAGGGTGATAGCGTAAGGCTGCCTGTATTGAGTTGGTGTCTCATCAACTTCTTCAATATCAATTTGTAGATTGCGCTTAAATCCAAAAAGGAGTAGATCCTTCAGAGCGCTATCTCCCTGTTCGGTTTCAATAAGTACATCCAATGTAAGACGACGGCGGACCACTATCTGCTCTATATCCATGATAGTGGCGTTCATTCCGGCAAGGACTTCAAAAAGTTCAGCGGAAATCCCTAGCTGATCTGGGCCCGTTACTCGCACTAGGACAGTTCGCATGTTTTCCACCCTCTGACAATACCTAGAGAAGGCGGCAAGGCGAGGACAGAACGAAATATCTTTGCGATTTGATCCGAAATTCTCTATTAATATGGCAAAAAGATGAACGCCGGAAGAAGTAAGGTATTAACACTCGCATAGAGAGGTAGTGCATTATGAGCGCGGAAGCAGCCCATAAGACCCGATCAGATATGATTGTTTGTGAAAACGTAGACAAGTGGTTTGGGGACTTTCAGGCCCTAAAGGGCGTTACAGCAACGATTGCAGAACAAGAGGTAGTTGTTGTCCTAGGTCCTTCCGGATCTGGTAAATCCACATGGATTCGATGCATAAATCGTTTAGAAGCACATGAGAAAGGGACAATAGTTGTTGATGGCGTAGAGCTAACAAATGATTTACGGAACATTGAAAAAATACGATCTGAGGTTGGCATGGTTTTCCAACAATTCAATCTATTTCCCCACCTTTCTGTATTAGACAATGTAACTCTGGCACCAAAATGGGTACGGAAAATGCCAAAAACTGAAGCTGAGAATAAAGCCAAAGAGCTACTTGAAATGGTAGGTATTCCAGAACAAGCCGCAAAATACCCTAGTCAATTATCAGGAGGGCAACAACAACGAGTAGCGATAGCCCGAGCTCTGGCTATGGAACCACGAATAATGCTTTTTGACGAGCCCACTTCAGCCCTCGATCCTGAAATGATTAAAGAGGTCTTAGACGTAATGCGTGATCTTGCCCTTGGCGGGATGACGATGATGGTTGTCACCCATGAAATGGGATTTGCTAAAGAAGTGGCCGACAGGGTTATCTTTATGGAATCTGGAGAGATAGTAGAAGAGGGAACACCTGAATATTTCTTTACTAATCCTACTGAAGACCGGACCAAGCGGTTTTTGAGCCAAATCCTGTAGGGCTACTCTTTCTATTTCTATGAGGATGGCATTCGCCTCTACCTGCTACACTTCAGATTGAAAATTAAATAACATTTGTCACGGTTCCGAAGTCCGGTTGAATTCCGGCACTGTCCCGCAACGGTAAATTCGCAAAACTTGCGAACTAGTCCGGTCGAGTCCGCGACAAAACGAACATTCTCGAGGTAAGGCAGGTTCGTTGCTGGGTACCCAGTCGATTAGTCGCTCGGGAGAGGGTATCCAATGAAAATAGTCAAGAAACTGTTTACGTTATCTATAGTTGTATTTCTCATATCGGGATCTGTTGGTTGTTCAAGCACTGATAGGCAAGTAAATGCAAGCGGTGAGAAAGCTGAATCACCAGATAGTAGCCAGATGGAGGAATCTGCTGAAGCGGAAGTATCTGCTGAAATGGAAGAACCCATGGTCGAAACATTCCCAGTTACGCTTCAGACAGCGATGGGCGAACTTACATTAGAGACACAACCGGTGAAAATACTGTCGTTGTCTCCTACTGCAACAGAGATTCTTTTTGCCATAGGAGCTGGAGAGCAGGTCTTTGCTGTAGATGATCAATCAAATTACCCGCCGGAAGCTCCAGTTTCAGATATTTCGGGGTGGTCACCGAATTTGGAAGCAATTCTTGCAATAGAGCCTGACCTAGTTGTTCATTCCTACCTTCCTGAGGACATAGAGCAGGGATTAGCAAACGTGGGTATACCCTCACTAACACAGTTTTCTGCTATGACTCTCGAAGATACATACCAGCAGATCCAACAACTTGGACAAGCAACAGGCAATAGCGAGCAAGCTGCGAACATAGTTTTAGAGATGCAACAAAGAATTGATGAACTGGTCACGCGCGGTAGCGGTTTCACCCCTTACACGTTCTACCATGAACTGGATCAGACCTATTATTCAGTCACATCGACAACTTTTATCGGTCAGATTTATGCAATGATTGGGCTCACGAACATAGCTGACGCTGCAGATGAAGCAGGATCCGGATATCCCCAACTTTCAGAAGAGTACATACTCTTGCAAGACCCTGATCTGATATTTTTAGCTGACACAAAGTGCTGTGGTCAAAGTGCCGAAACCGTTTCGGAAAGAAACGGCTGGAGTGCCCTCACCGCAGTGAGTCAAGGAACAGTTATCGAATTGGATGATGATATAGCTTCACGATGGGGCCCTCGTGTTGTAGATTTCTTTGAAGCAGTTGTCGTCGCCATGGAACAAGTTGAATAGAGGTTCGGACAAAAAGGGGATTTCCCCCGCACAACTAACTCCAACGTTAGTTGTCGGGGCTTTCCTGATACTTCTATGTTCAATTTTATTAAGTCTGCTATTCGGAGCTGTATCAATTCGACCAGATCGAATATTCCTTGAAATCTTCGACAGAATTCCTGGAGTTTCTGTCGACTCTGGTTTATCGAAGATAGAAGCAGCAATTGTATGGGACGTTCGCTTTCCTCGAATAGTGCTTGGCTTAATAGTCGGAGGGCTTCTTGCTATGGCCGGTGCCTCGTACCAGGGCGTCTTTCGAAACCCCTTAGCCGATCCTTACTTGTTGGGAGTCGCAGCTGGGGCAGGACTTGGTGCTACCGTAGCTATCGTTTCAGGTGCTTCGAACGGGAGCGGGATGTTTGATGCCCTCCCAATCGCAGCGTTTCTCGGTTCAGCCATTGCAGTAGGAATTACATTAGCGGTCGGTGGTGCTGTTGGCCGGTCAACGAGCACTGCAAGCCTGCTCCTTGCAGGAGTAGCAGTCGCGTCCTTGTTCACTGCCATCCAGACATACATCCAACAGCGGGAATCGGCGACGTTGCGACAGGTTTATAGCTGGATACTCGGCCGGTTGAGCACTAGTGGGTGGGATGAGGTCATTTTGATTCTTCCTTATGCGCTTCTTTCTGTGACAGTGATGTTCGTGATGCGGGGGGCTTTAGATGTATTGGCGGTGGGAGAAGAAGAAGCCCTTTCTCTGGGGATCCGTCCTCAACGGGTTCGTTGGATTGTAATAGCCGCGGCTTCTCTTGCATCTGCCTCCGCTGTAGCTGTGAGCGGCCTTATTGCTTTTGTTGGCATTATTGTTCCCCATGCCGTGCGTCTGGTAGTGGGAGCTTCTAATCGAGTGGTTGTTCCGCTGTCTTTCCTCATCGGAGCTGCCTTCTTAATGCTTACCGATCTTCTTGCAAGGACTCTTCAATCTCCTGCCGAACTTCCAATTGGAGTAGTAACAGCGTTTTTTGGAGCACCCTTCTTCCTGTTTGTCCTAAGGAGGAGGTCCGATGGGGTTATCTAGGGTAGAAGGGTCTTCCCCTGTTTTGGATTTAGAATCGGTAACAGTCGTTCTGGGGAGAGAGAAAGTTGTTAACTCCATTTCTCTCAGCGTTGAATCCGGTGAATGGCTATCCATCATTGGGCCAAATGGTTCAGGTAAGTCGAGCCTCCTTCGAGCAGTAGCGGGACTCGTTTCCTCAACTGGAAACATTGTCTTCGACGGCATGGACCTCTCGCAGATTTCTCCTAAACAACGAGCACAAATAATATCAATGGTTCCACAAGTCCCAGTTGTCCCTCCCAGAGTAAAGGTTCTTGATTACATCCTTTTGGGGAGGACCCCTTACCTCGGAAGGGGATTCCAGCCAACCAGAGAAGACTTAACGTATGTGCTGTCTGTTGTGGAAAATCTGGATTTAGGAAATGTTGTTGAGAGATATGTGGCAGAAATGTCTGGAGGTGAAAGGCAAAGAGTTATCATAGCTCGTGCCTTAGTTCAACAGCCTAAGATTCTGCTTTTAGACGAGCCAACTACAGCACTTGATTTGGGACATCAACAAGAAGTCCTTGAACTTGTAGACAAGCAACGCCAAGATCTCGGGTTGACTGTTATTAGCGCTTTTCACGATTTAACTCTGGCATCTCAATACGGCACTTCAATGGCGCTCTTAGTAAATGGTGTGGTCACTAACTCGGGGATAGCAAGTGAAGTGATCACCGAAAACTCGCTGAAAGACATCTACGGTGCGAAAGTATCTATTTATAGGGATGGAGAGACTTTGAGCATTGTCCCTAAACGTCAAGAAGGCCCCTAGGGCTAAGCTGGAATAGTCGTCCTAGAGACGATCGGGTAGATTTACAGTGTTGTAAGCAAAAGAAACTCCTAGGAGTACCATGAGCCAAATAAGCGAACAAGAAGTCATGACCGAGGTCTCTGAATGGATAGAGAACAATTGGGATCCTAAACTTACCGTCGCAGAGTGGTGGCAACTCATGGCTGATGCCCGACTCTCACATCCGATGCTTCCTGAAGAAGCTGGTGGAAGAGGTTGGAGCAGAGCATTAAACCATGCTGCATTAAGCGTAATAGCCGACAAAAATGTTTTAGGTCCTCCAACCGGACTGGGGATGATGTTAGCTGCGCCAACTCTATCTGCGCACGGTACTCAAGAACAGATAGAAGAGTACATTCCAAAAATTCTCAATGGGCAGCATGCATGGTGTCAACTTTTCTCAGAACCCGGAGCAGGGTCCGACTTAGCTGGTTTGCAATGCAAAGCAGAAAAAGACGGGGATGAGTGGATAATCAATGGACAGAAAGTATGGACTTCAGGTGGAAAAGTTGCTGATATGGGGATGTTGATTGCAAGAACAGATCCCGAGCTCCCTAAACACCAAGGCATCTCCTACTTTGCATTCGATATGAAGCAGGAAGGCGTTGATGTGCGACCTCTGACCGAAATGACAGGCCGCGCCTTGTTCAACGAAGTCTTTATTACAGATGGTCGGGTTCATGATGATGCATTGATCGGAGGAAAGTCAAATGGGTGGCGAGTAGCCAACGCCACGCTTATGTTCGAAAGATCGCATTTGGGAAGCGGAACAATTCCAGTCCCAACTGCAATACCAGGTTCGGTTGCTGGACAGTTGGAGCGCAAAGTAGGCGAAGTTATCTCATCGATCAATAAGGTTCGAGGAGGAAACCCAGCAATAGGCCCAAGATTATTTGATCGACTTGCTGAGCTTTCGCAAAAGTTAGGTCAAGATAAAGATCCTGTTATTAGAGATGAGATGATGAAACTGCACACTCTCGTTGAAGTAAATCGTCTAAATATGATTCGGGCAAAATCAAATGCAGATAGGACAGGCGCAGAGGGCAATATTGGAAAGTTGATGATGAGCGAGCTATACCGGCAATTTCGGGAAGTGGGAAATATGGTCATCGGCGCCGAGGGTATGCTGACTGCTTCTGAGGTAGATCAAGGGGGTTGGATTCATGAAGTGACGGTATTTTCACCAGCGCCATCAATTTACGGTGGGACAGATCAAGTACAACGAAATATTATTGGAGAGCGTGTTTTGGGTCTTCCTAAAGAGCCCGGGCACCCTAAAGAGACCCCATTCACTGAGCTGCCTAAAAACTAATGGTTTGGGGTTTCCGAAGACCGGCTGCTCGCGTAGTACTCCTAGATAGAGATCGCCAGATATTTCTTGTCAAGGGCTCTGACCCAATGCGGCCTGAAAAAGGAACTTGGTGGGAAATACCTGGCGGCGGAATCGAGCGCGGTGAAAGTAGTGCTGACGCAGCGAAAAGAGAGCTATACGAAGAATGTGGATTTAAGGACGTGCTTGTTGGTCCTTGCATTTGGACACAGTATGTGGAATTTGATTTTGCCATGTATCACTTCAAATCCGATGAGCGGATACACCTTGCAGAAATCGAGGAGAGCGCAGAGTGGGACCCGAAGGGGTTGGAAGCACTGGAGGCGGCGGCATTTGAAGAAGGAAGATGGTGGTCCCTTGAAGATTTGCTGGCGTCCGAAGAGCAAACACTTCCTGAGCGCTTGAGAGAGTTTTTACCCCAGATCATTAACGGCGATTTACCAGAATCTCCGATTGATATTTCTCCAATTGGAGGGCCACGACCACCAGATTGATAACGAGCTTACCCTTCAGCCTCCATTCGCTGTGCTCGGTCCTCTCTTTCGGCTGCTCTGACTGCGTAGCTCAAAACAATCGACGGAAGGAGAACAACTGATCCGACGATAAGGCTGACGATTACAACTGTTACTAATGGCCCATCAAAATCCGTAGCAAACAGTGCGAAGAACAAAATGATTGCAACCAGCCAGAGAGAGTATCCAATCCTTTTCCCAATTTTAACGAATCGACTGACTAGATTTCTTCGAGCGTGCAGGGAATCAGTCACGTCGTTTAACTGCTTTGGATAAAGTTCGTTGGATATTTTGAGACATCGTTATATTTTACTTCCTTGCATTGATCCGGAAAGTTGGCTGTCTGGCACATAAACGTAGCATGTAATAATTCGATACAAGCCTATTTCCCAGTCTTCTTGCACAGGCGGGATGTATCCGATTTCCAACGCTGACAGTTCGTAATCGGTGCCTACAAAATCCTTGAACGTCTCGTAGCACTTTATGGCAGACCAGCGTTCAAGTTCTGTTTTCCCAGGGTATGGCTCCTCAGCTGTAGCAGGGTGAACGATCTCCTTATAGATCTCTGCGTCGTGCGGCCTTCTGCAATCTACAATTGTTGTCAGATCAGTGATGTCACCTGTGTCTTCGTCGATGAGGCGGTATTCGTTAAAACAATCTTCAAGGCGAAGTTCATATTGAAAATTAACTATCTCTCCTTCAAGAGTTAAGGTATCGGCATCTCCCATCCGGCTTAAAGCGCCAGGGAGAATAGATGCTTCGTTTGATGACTCTTGCCCGTTATCCGATGAACAACCGACCGCTCCTAAAAACAATGAACTGAATGCGATGACGTAAAGGCTTTGTTTGAAAAGGGAGTTCATCGTTGGCACCTATTTAAAATTTGCTGGGATGCAGGTAATAAATCATTCTAAACAACTACATCATTTAGAGCACTGCAAGTGATTAGAGATTTTATCCGCCATTAATTGAGAGCCTTCCTAGCTAGGTAAAGTTTTTTCGAGATTAAAAAACCAGATAGCAACAGCAACGATAAATGGGAAAAAACCTATCAGGTATGAAGGCCATTTTTTCCACCGGCTTCCTATAAAGAAACTTGTAAATCCAATCATAAAAACAGCTATACCCCATGCGATAGTTGGGACAACCGCATCCTTATCTCCTTCGAGCCCTTCGCCGAAGCTTGTAACCTCAACATCTTCAACTGTTGGAGGGCCCGTATCTGATGTCGTTTCGACAGGGCTCTCATTATTCTCTGTCAACGGAGGATTATCTTGTGATGTATTCTCTGCTGAGGGTTCTTGTTCGTCAAAGGGATTTGACGGTTCTGCTGGGATCGGCGCATCCCCTCCCTCGATCCCTAATGAGAAATTAAGGCTAAAAACGGGGAGCTTCGGAGGGGGATAGTACTCTGCAGGCTCTCCGACCAGTTCAGCTACAACGATGATTCGTTGGCGAGCTGTAAGTTTGGGGTGGCAAGAAATAAGAGTAAGCCTGTTCGGGTAGGTATCGAAGTCCTGCTCGAGTACATCAAGCCTGTCCGGACTGATTATAAAGTGTCCTCTTCCACCCATTTGTTCTACTACTTGGTACGTGAATGACCCTTGCACGGTTTGGATGAGTATTTCATCACCCGGTTCTAATTCGTTGATTTCCCCAAATGGAGCCCCCCATGTCGTCCGGTGCCCAGCTATCGCTGAATTGCCAGGCATCCCAGGTAAGGGAGTATGACTATAGTGGCCTGGGCCCTTTCGTAAAGCTTGAACACCTACACCAGCAACAACGGTTTTCGAGAGATTTAAAGATGGGATATTAAGCTGCGCTATAGCTTCTCCTTCTGAACGCCACAGAAATTCTGCAAGATCAGGCTCCGGTTCACTTTCAGCCCCTGATTCCTCAGGCGCATCTACTTGTTCTACTTGCTCTACTTGTTCAACAAGTTCTTCAAAGTCATTTTCAAGGCCTTCCTGATATCTATCGGTCAGAAACCCCGTACCCCAGAGTTGGTAGACGACAAAAAGAAGAGTCAGTATGCCCAGAACAATCATGAACTGACCAATTC
>CETH01006525.1_pt1 | contig 10687 bp, 12 predicted proteins | sample 361461 | NCBI WGS metagenome assembly CETH01 (sample SAMEA2622695, study PRJEB7988) | marine metagenome | isolation source: saline water (ENVO:00002010), including
TTGAAATTAAATATTTGATTTATTTACATAAATTAGGTATAAGAGAATTGTCTGGATTAACAGATACTGATATCAAAAATATTGTTCAAATTTATGAAAATTTTGATGTTGAAGAAGCAGAAATTGTAAAAGAATTTGAATCAAGAACAAATCATGATGTTAAAGCAGTAGAATACTATATTAAATTTATAATGAATTCGTTAAATCTACAAAGTTATTCACATTATGTTCATTTTGGTTTAACATCACAAGACATTAATAATACATCTTTATCTTTAATTATGAAAGATTTTATACAATATTATATTGGAAAAGCATACGAAATTATGGGAAAGATAGATGTGTTTCATAAATCATATAAAAATATACCAATGTTAAGTAGAACACATGGTCAACCAGCAAGCCCTACATTTTTAGGTAAAGAATTTGCTGTATTTTATGAACGTTTATATAGTCAATTGATTATTTTGAATAATACTTTAATAACAACTAAGTTTGGAGGTGCTGTAGGTAATTTAAATGCGCATTATGTATCTTATCCAGAATATAATTGGGTTAATGAAATGGATACATTTATAAGTAGTTTAGGTATATTAAGACAAAAATATACAACACAAATAGAACATTATGATAATTTATCAAGTATATTTGATTTTTTAAAAAGAATTAATGTTATTTTAATAGATATGTGCCGAGATATATGGCATTATATATCACTTGGATATTTTAATCAGAAATTTAAAGAGAATGAAGTTGGTTCTTCTACTATGCCTCATAAAATTAATCCAATTGATTTTGAAAATGCAGAAGGTAATTTATTAATTGGAAATTCGTTATTTGAATTTTTATCAAGAAAACTACCAATATCAAGACTTCAAAGAGATTTAACAGATTCAACCGTAACAAGAAATATTGGTGTTGCGTGTTCTCATACAATTATTGGTTTTAAATCTATTTTAAAAGGTTTAAACAAAATAGAAGTAAATGTTGAAAAAATAAATGAAGATTTAGAACAGAATTGGGTTGTTATAAGTGAAGCAATACAAGTTATACTTAAAAGAGAAGGTATAACAGATGGTTATGAATTATTAAAAGATTTTACGAGAAATAATAGTAAAATCGGTAAAGAAGAATTACATACATTTATAGATGAATTAAATGTAGGTAATAAAGTTAAACTAGAATTAAAAAAAATTACACCATTTAATTATACAGGTATTATTTATTAAGTAAATTTATTAATTATTTTCTCCAAAAACCCTATCAATTTACATATAAGTGAAATAGGAAATAATATTGCTTTTAATATATAAAATGGGAATTTTATAATTGTCCATAAAGAACTAAAAAATGAAAACCCTTCAATGATATCCTTATCTTCATCGTTTTTTTTATTATAAAAATATAAAACAATTAGAAACAATGTAATACCAAACACAAACAATTGTAAATTTTGTTTTTTCATTATATATATATACATAATATTTTTTAATTAATATTTCTTAAATCAACAACATTATCATCATTTCTTCTTATATTACTCCAGTATATACAACATTTTTCATATAAGAATAATAATAATAGTGCTAATATGATAATACAAACAATTACAGCAACATAAATCAGTTGTTCTGTATTATTATCTGTATCATTATTTGTATCATTATTTGTATTATTATTTGCTAATGCTAAACCTATAAAATAAAAAAATATAATTATATTCATTTATTTTATAATGGCTAAAATGTTTAAATAATTATTATTTTCTAATATTGTAATGACCCCTATATGGTTTATTTGGGTCTTGTAACATTGCTGTTAATGTTAAATAACTAACACCTAAACAACTGGTAATGAGTCCGAATGTTTTTAGTATTGTATGCATAATTTACTTTTAAAAAATAAAAATATTTTTTCAATTTTAAATTACAATTGTTTTTTTATTAGATTTAATCATTTGTAGGCTATCAAAATCTAATGTGCTAAAATTTTCTGATATTTGATATACCTTCATTTTATAATTTTTAGAAATATTTGCCATTTGTTCATTACAATAAATTCTTATCTTAAATGCCGTATCAATTAATAAATATATTGAATCTAATACTTTAGATTTAGGGACACTTAAAATATTATTAAATTGATTAATCATCGTATCAGTAAAAATTTCCAATATTTGAATCATTGCTACATTTTTTTCAATAACGTTATCACGCATCCTTGCTATTTTTGATAAATGTGCTTTTGTTATTTCATTTTTCATATATCTGATACGTAAGTCTGTATTCTTTTCTTCTCTAATGATTGTTCTATCTCTTAATTTCTGTATTGTAATATCTATAATATGTGATGTAAACCTATATATCTTTTTTAAATATGATTTTACTGTATCATAGGACATCTCATAAGATTTTATATTTGTTTTTTTGTTTTCTTGATGAGCTTTTAGAAATTTTTTATAAATACGTCTAAGATTTGGTAAATTACCACAATTTATAATATTATTAACATCATTTCTATTTCCTTCATTACTTGTTACCCAATCAATATAATGTGGGTTATGAAAATTGGCATTTGACGCATATATAGAGCCTGTTACCCAATTAAAAGCTGTATTACAACTTGTACACCACATTTGATCACATCCATTTATTTTAAATATTCGTGTTCCACATTTAGGACAAGCTTTTGTATTTTTTTTAATTATTTCTGCAGATTTTATACTATCTTCATTACAAATATGTTTAGCATCTTGTGTATTACCCTTTATTTCTAGACATTTTGAACAAGTAAATTTTTTACATAAACCACATTTATATGCTCGTGAAACGAAACCTTTACAATTCTCATCAGGACATTTATGAATAAATTTACTTTTAGGTGATATATTAGATAAATTATCTCCGTTATCTCCATTATCTTCATATCTTACACCCTTTTTAAAATCCGCCCACATATTACGATATTTTTCATACTTATATTTTATATAACTATATGAACCATAATTAGTTGAATATAACGTGTTATTTATTGTTAGTAAAGATATTTTGATTTCTTTATCTGAGCGATTTGAATTAAATAATACTCTATATATTAATATTAACTTATCAATAATATTTTCTCGGTAAGTTTTTTGTTGCATTACCACACTTTGACCTATATTTACTACCCATTTTGAAACTTTAATATAGGGATATTTTCTGATTATAGATATATTATTTTGATTTTTTATATCTTCTGACCATTTATCCCACGATAGTTTTTTGTCTAAATAATCAAAAGCATCTTCAACTTCTAAGTATTCTTGTGTTATTGGTAATTTTGCTAACTCATTATCTAATAATATTTTCTTTCTTGTTTTTCTATATTCGCCATTAACAAATGATGGTTTGAAATTTTCATAAAGAAATTGTTTTGTCCATCTATTTTTACAAGACATACAATGAGGAACTTCCAAACGTTCTAAAATATATCTTTTGGCACAATTAATACAAACATCTAATCCACAATTACAATGTATTTTAGTTCGTTTTTTAGTGAATGGTTCAACACATACAACACATTCCATTAAATATATTAATATATTTTTACCTTAAATATTAAACATTATAAAATAATTTAAAGTTTGATAAAACAATAATATCTAAATGTTTCGTTTAATAAAAGATATAAAGCCTTATTTAAATAAGTTAAGTATAAATCGTATAAAATTTCTATCAACGAATAGTATAATGAATACAACAATCGAAAATGATACTGAAGTATATGAACTTATACAAAAGGAGGAACAAAGACAAAAAAATGGACTTGAACTTATAGCTTCAGAAAATTTTACTTCAAAGGCGGTAATGACATGTTTAGGTTCTGTATTAACGAATAAATATTCTGAAGGACTACCTGGAAGAAGATATTATGGTGGTAATGAGTTTATTGATAAAATAGAAAATTTATGTAGAAACAGAGCATTAGAATGTTATGGTCTAAATAAAGAAGAATGGGGAGTTAATGTTCAACCATATTCAGGAAGTGTGGCGAATTTATCTGCTTATGGAGGAGTTTTAAAACCACATGATAGAATTATGGGTCTGGATTTACCATCTGGCGGACATTTAACACACGGATATTATACTAAGAAAAAGAAAATATCTTCTACATCTATTTATTATGAATCTTTACCTTATAGTATAAATGAAACGGGATATATTGATTACGATGCTTTAGAAGAAAGAGCAAGAGTTTTTATGCCAAAATTAATTGTATGTGGTGGAAGTGCTTATCCTCGTGATTTAGATTATAAACGATTTCGACAGATAGCAGATATTAATAATTCTTATTTGATGTGTGATATGGCACATTTTAGCGGATTAGTGGCAACACAAGAAGCTAATAACCCATTTGAATATTGTGATATAGTAACAACAACAACACATAAAACATTAAGAGGACCAAGAGCAGGTATGATTTTTTTTAAAAAAGAATTAGAGAGTGGTATGAATTTTTCTGTATTTCCAGGGCATCAAGGTGGTCCTCACAATAACAAAATTGCTGCTATAGCAACTCAATTAAATGAAGTTATGAAGCCTGAATTTAAAGATTATATTATAAATGTAAAAGCAAATGCTAAAACCTTAGCAGAAAACTTAATGTTATATGATTATAAACTATCAACAGAAGGAACTGATAATCATCTTATATTATGTAATTTAAATCCTCTTGGACTTACTGGTAGTAAGGTCGAAACAGTATGTGATTTAGTTCATATTACACTTAATAAAAATTCAGTTTTTGGTGATACATCAGCATTATCTCCTGGTGGTATAAGAATTGGAACCCCTGCATTAACATCTCGTGGATTTGGTGTAAAAGAATTTCAAAAAATCGCGGAATTGATACATATATGTATTCAATTATCATTAAAAGCTCAAAATGAATGTGGAAGTAAGAAATTAAAAGATTTTAAACAAATTTTAAAAACTAATAGTTATCAGAGTGAATTAGCAATCATAAGAAATGAAGTTATGGAATTAGCATCAAGATTTCCATTATATAATTAAATATCGTTTTCATTATATTTTGTATATTTTATAATAAATTAGACTTAAAGAGATTAATTTATTATAATTAAATGTATTGGTGTTTATTTTCAATATGGCCTGTATTATATATAATACTAAATAATATTAATAAGCCTGATGAAGATATTGTAAAAAATTTAGAAAATTTTAAACATTGTTATAGTATAACTCGTTCAAACAATATTAAAGTAAATAGGAATATTATAAGTGCTACACATTCTATTTTTTGTACGCTTGGTTGTTTAATAGCATATATAACTGAATCATTAATAGTGTTGGACTTTACAGCAATTTATTCAATATCATATTTTGTATGGGATAGTTATTATATTGTAGTAGGTGGTAGCCGTGAAGATACACCTTATTTATTTCACCATGCTGTTGCAGTTTATACTCTTAAATTAATTATAGATGGATATATAAGAGATTATTTACTTTTGTTTATGATAATTGGTGAAATGTCGAATATTCCTTATTATATTGTGTATCATAAAATAAAAACTTTATATAAAGATAAAAATAATATAAAAATATGGAGACACATTCAAATAGTTTGGTTTATATTATTGAGATATATAGTATTTGGTTATTATGCTTTCACAATACATTATATTGTAATAAATAATTATTTATTACTTGGTTTGTTTTATATGATGTATATTTTAGGAATATATTGGGGTATTGGTCAATTAAAAGGAATATATAGAGATTATTATAATATTATAAAAAATGATTAATTTTATTTAAAAATAATGTGTTAAAGTATCAAATAATGGAGAAAGAATGTTCTAATTGTAAAATAATAAAATCATTAGATAATTTCCATAAATTAAAAAAAGGAAAATATGGAAGACATTCGCATTGTAAAGAATGTAGAAGTAATCATAGAAAACTTTTAAATTATGATAGACCCACAGGTTATGTTATTCGTTGTTTAAAATGTAATGAAATAAAATCACAAACAATGTTTTATAAAAATAAATCATCATCATTAGGTGTTCAGCCTTATTGTATAAAATGTCATAAAGAAAAGGTATATGAATCACAATCTAAACTAAATGGTTTTATTACAAAAATATATAAAAAACTATTGAAACAATGTTTTAAAAAAAATATAGAATGTAATATATCAAAAGATGATATTGTAAAAATATATTTTAAACAAAATGGTAATTGTGCTTTAACAAATGAATTAATGACGTATTATATAGGACCAAATCTAACTAATTCTCGTTATGAATCTAAATATAATATAGCAATAGATAGAATAGACATAAATAAGGGATATGTTTTAGATAACATACAATTAATAGGACAGATGATATATCAAATGAAAACAAAAACATCTATGAATAATAAACAATTTATAAAATTATGCGAATTAATCGGCAAAAACAATTTGAATTTATAAATAATTATGGTGTAAAATACTTAAAAGAATATATTGTGTATATGTATATAATGCAGATTTTCGTAAAAACATTGACGGGAAAAACAATCACACTTGATGTAGAAGCATCAGATACTATTGAAAACCTTAAAGCTAAGATTCAAGATAAAGAAGGAATACCTCCTGATCAGCAGCGTCTAATTTTTGCTGGTAAGCAACTTGAAGATGGTAGGACATTATCCGATTATAATATTCAGAAAGAATCAACACTTCATCTTGTCTTACGATTGAGAGGTGGTGATTTTTAATTATTTTATTTTAAATATTATTTTATTATATTAGTATTAAATATGATGAAAAATAAAAATTGTAACAAAATTATGAGTTTAGTAAGTGTATTGTTTATAATATTTTTAGTATTTTATATGTGTAAACCTAAAGAGCATTTTTTAAATAAACAAAATAATGAAATACCTAATGTTCAATTCCCTTTCAAGAATATATATGATGACAAAAATAGAAAATTACCAATTATAGTTATAGGAGCACCTTTTAGAAATGACACTCATAAACAAAAATATAATGAATATAAGAATCAAGGTTTATATTTTATAGGTTCTTCAAGTTATCAAGAATTTCCAGGAGAAATTAAGAACCCATATGAAGACCCTTATTATAAAAAACACAATGATAACTATGAATCTATGACAAATGCTTGGATTCATTGTTTTAGAAATCCTAATAAATATTTAAAAACAAATATACCAAAAGCATTAATAAGTGAATCAGATTTTGTAGACCCATTTACTTTAAAACCCGATGATAATATACCTAAGAAATATGATTTTATCTATATATGTTTAGATGAAGGAACTAAACATAATGCGACCAGTTGTAAGCCTGGTTGGCAATCTCACAATAGAAATTGGAATTTAGCAAAAGAATGTCTAAAGATAATGTGTGGTGATTTTAAATTAAAAGGATTAATTATTGGAAGAACAAACTGTAATATTACTGAGAAATGTAATAAATATATTAGTTCTATGCCATTCCAACCCCAATCTAAATTTTTAAAACTTATTCAAGAATGTAAATGGATTTTTGTACCTAATATTAGTGATGCATCACCAAGAGTAGTTACTCAAGCAATGTGTTATAATATGCCTGTATTAATGAATAAAAATATTTTAGGTGGATGGAAATATATAAATAATCATCATACTGGTGAGTTTTTTAATGATGAAAATGATCTTAGAAATGTTCTTAAAAAATTTCTAAATAATGTAAGTTTATATAAGCCTAGAGAATGGTTTATTAATAATTATGGTAAACAAAAATCAGGTGTTAGATTTTTAACATTCTTAAAAGAAAATTATAAAGATGTTGATTTTAAAGATGCTAATTTTGTAACATTTAAACGATTATAATAAACAATAATTTTTATAAATTATGATAAATTTAATTTATAATTATATTATATAAATGAATAAAAAAATATTAATAGGACTTATATTTTTATTGATATTTTCAATATTATCATATATTGTATCTATCATTGTTATGAAAAAAATAACGGAAGATAGAAAAAATCCTTGGATTGTTGAAGGTGTAAGACCAGCCAATAAACCCTTATTTATATCTCAAAATAAAGATGATGATGACCACATACCTATATTAAGATCAGATAATGAAGAAGGTGGTATTGAGTTTTCTTATTCATTTTGGTTTATTATAAGAGATTGGCGTTATAAATATGGAGAGTGGAAACATGTATTCCATAAAGGTAATAAAACAAGTTGGCCAAATAGAGCACCTGGTGTTTGGTTTCATAAAGAACATAATAATATGAGAGTGTATATGAATGTTCATAATAAAGTAGACGAATATGTTGATATAGAAGATATACCAATAAATAAATGGGTATATGTTGTAGTTTCTGTTAAGAATAAATATCTAGATATTTATATTAATGGAGAATTAGTAAAACGTCATATTCTAAGTGGAATACCTAAACAAAATTTTAATGATTTATATATTACAAATTTTGGAGGTTTTGGTGGATTTTTAGGTAAATTTAAATATTATAACCGTGCGTTATCACCATATGAAGTATTTGAATTTTCTAAAAATGTTCCTAAAATGTCGTCTATTAAAATGAGAACAGATGAACCACCTTATTTAAGTTATAGATGGAGACAAAAAAATTAATAAAATTCTTCTATTATATCATCTTGATTAAATCTTTCTTTAAAATTTACATTATCATAATAATCAGTATCATTAAATATATTATTATGGTAATCCTCTTCTTGAACATTATTGTATTTGTTCATTTTTTTATACCATAAATTATTATCTTCTGCTTCTATATATTCATCATCGTTTTCTTCTTCTATGATTTCTTGAACATTATTGTATTTGTTCATTTTATTATACCATACATTATTATCTTCTGCTTCTATATATTCATCATTGTTCTCTTCTCCTATGATTTCTTCATCTATATTTTCTTGTTTTATATAATTATTTTGTTGAAAATTTTCTGTAAATGGTAGAGCACTTTGATATTCATCTTGTTGTGTATTTTCTTCATCAACATAATCTTCGGCTTGAACTTTTTGTTTATTTAATGTTCTTAATCTCTTATTAGATTTACTCTCTAATTTTAATAAGTTTAACATATGATCTATTTTTAAATATTTTATTCTAATATCTCTGACTTCATTAGCTAGTTTATCAAATGATGTCGTAAACATTATAGATATTATTAAAGATATTATTCCAAGTAATAAAGCAATCATTAAAATATATGTATATATTTTTAATTTCTATTTTACAATATTTAAAAAATATATTATAATTAAATGAAATGTCTATAATCAACTTACCACAAGAGATTTTAGAAAATATTTTTTATTACTGTGATTACAGAAGTTTTATAAATTTTACACATACATGTAAATCATTATATAGAATATATAAGAGTTATTGTTTTGATTATATACCAAAATATATAGGTATTATTAAACTTTATATAAGATATCCAAATGAAGCAGAAAATTTAGATAGTGAAGAAGATTCAGACAATGAAGAACCATTATCAACCGATTATTTTTCAACATTTACAAAAGAGAAAATAAAATACATTATAACTGAAGATATAGAAAAACTATATAATTTTTTTTATAAATATTCTGATGGAAATTATACTATAAAAGACAGAATATATTCAGTAAATCAATCGAATAGTCTTAATATGATAGGTACTCCTAAAAAAATTAAATTTTATTTTTCAAAATTTGAATTAGGTGAAAAGATAGTGCTTAATAATATGTATCATTTTACTAAATGTATTTTAGATTTTTCCACTCGAAGAGATATAATAAATGAGCGTTTATTTAATGATTATATTGGGTATAATGGTGATTTTGTATCCATTCCACTTTATAAAGCTTCCAATATAACAGAAAATAGACAAATAGCTAAAATTAAATTTTTCTCAGAATTGGATTATATGCGAAATAATTATCGTAAATTTTATAAAAATAAAGTTAATTATATAAAAAAATATTTAGGTGATAATAAAATAAATAATGAAATTATACTATTAAAAACTTGTGTTAAAGAACATCCTTATTATAATTTTAATCTTGACTTGATAAATACAACAAGCTTAAGATTTATAAAAAAAAATTCTGATAATATTGAATATTTAATTAAAGAGGATATTTTAGATTGTGAGTTATTATTTAAATTAAAATGTTCATTTATTGATGATTATAAAACTGATTTTGATATTAGTAAAATAATAACAAATAAATCAATTGATTTAGTTTAAAATTGAATATTTATATAACAATAAAATTATCTATGAAAATAATAATTAAAAATATGACTGAAGGTACAGATATGAATACTTTTTTTCAACATTTGAATAAGGAAGTTTTAAAAATTATTCATACATATTTAACACCGAAAGAAACAGAAAGAAAATTAAATGGTGAGGTTTTTACACCATTATCTGTAATATATGAAAAGATGAACATATTGCCCAAAAAAAAGTGGGAAAATAAAAATTTAAAATGGTTAGACCCAGCTAACGGAATAGGTAATTATACGGTCATTCTTTATTATAAGTTGATGGAAGGTTTAAAGAATATTATTAAAAATGAAAAAGACCGAAGTAAACATATAATAGAAAAAATGATTTATATGAATGAAA
>CETH01033385.1_pt1 | contig 10674 bp, 11 predicted proteins | sample 361461 | NCBI WGS metagenome assembly CETH01 (sample SAMEA2622695, study PRJEB7988) | marine metagenome | isolation source: saline water (ENVO:00002010), including
TATGGATTAACTTGTAAAATTTGTACTACTTGTTATCCTAATAGAAAAAGACCTTTTATTACAAAAAAACCATAATGAAAATTTTAGGAATAGGCAATGCAATTGTGGATGTACTTTGCAAAGTACCAGATGATTTTTTAATCAAAAATTCACTAATAAAAAGTACAATGAAATTAGTTGATGAAGTTGAATTTAAAAAACTGTTATCTTCTTTAAAAATTGAAGAAACTATTTCTGGTGGTTCAATTGCGAATTCCATTGTTGGATTAGCACAAATGGGAAATGATGTTGGTTTTTTAGGAAAAATTAATGATGACCAACTCGGTCAAAGATATGAAGAAGGATTAAGAAAAGAAAATGTTAAATATTTATACAATAAAAAAAAAGAGCCTATTTCCACTGGATCTTGTTTAATTTTAATTACACCAGATTCTGAGCGAACAATGTGTACTTTTTTAGGTACTGCTGGAAAAATTAGTGACCAAGATCTTAATGAAAAAGATATCAAAAATTCGGATATGGTTTTTCTAGAAGGTTATTTATGGGACGAAGGAGAACCTAAAAAAGCATTTGAAAAAGCTATTAAAAATTCAAAAAAAACAGCAATGTCATTATCAGATTTATTTTGTGTTGAGAGGCATAAACCAAATTTTTTAGAATTAGTTAAAAATAGTTTAGATATAATTTTTGCAAATGAGCAAGAGATAACTTCGTTAATAGATGCTAAATCTTTTGAGGAAGTAATTTTATTTTCAAAACAAATTAAGAAAAATATAATTATTACTCGCGGAGAAAAAGGTGCAATATCAATATCTAATGGTGAATTAATTGAGTGCAGTGCACAAAAAAACTTAAATATTAAAGATTTAACAGGAGCAGGTGATTTGTTTGCAGCAGGTTATTTACATGGAATAATTAATAATTTATCAATTAAGGAATGTTTAATTAAGGGGACTGAGTTATCTTCTAAAATAATTCAGAAAATTGGAGCTAGAATTTAACTTTTTTTCTTTTAAAACTACCTTTTCCTTTTTTGGGTTTAACTATTTTTTGTTTGTACCTTTTATTAGATAAGTTTTTTGCAATTAAATTCTTTTTCAACTTAAAAAATACCCTTTTTTATCAAATTTTATAAAATTATCATCTTTGAAACTTTCATACATTTTTTTTCTAAGTCTATAGATATGTGTTTCAACTGTGTGAGTTTCAAGATCTGAGGAGTGACCCCAAACATTTTTTTGTAATGCTTTTAAATTTACTTTTTTATTTGATTGAATAAATAATATTAAATCACATTCTTTTTCAGTTAGATCTAAATGAATTTTTTCAAAATTAATTTTTCGAGAATTTAAGTCTAAAAGATATTTTCCAACTTTAATTTCTGATTGACTACTAAATTGATTTCTTAAAAATCCTAGATTAATTTTTTCAATTAATTTACTAATTTTTTCAGGTAATTTATCTATAACTAAACAATTATTTATTTTCTCATAGGAATTGGTTGAAATTATTAAATAATTTTTATAGTTTTGAAAATCTATTTTATTATACTCTTTTTTATCAATATAATTAACTTCAAAATTAAATTTTGATTTTATTTCATTTAGTATTTCAAATAATTTAATAGAATCATATATAAATAAATTTTTAGAAATCATATTAATAAAATGCAAATCATAATAAAAAATAAAGATACACTTTTATATGATGAATTTAAATTTAAATGTTCACTTGGAAAAAATGGGGTAACTTCAAAAAAAATTGAGGGTGATAAAAAAACACCCAGAGGTCTATATTCTTTAGGACCTTTATACTTTAGAGGAGATAGATTATCAAAACCACTGACCAAAATTAAAACAATACAAATAAAAAAAAATCTAGGATGGTGTGATGATACAAACAGCAAATATTATAATAAATTAATAAAAACATCTAAAAATATAAAATTTGAAAAATTATTTAGAAAAAATAAGAATTATGATCTTTTAATCCCAATTAAATACAACACTACTAAACCAATTAAAAAAAAGGGTAGCGCAATTTTTTTACATCTAACAAAAAATTATAAAAAAACGCTAGGTTGTGTAGCTATAAAAAAGAAAGATATGTTAATTCTATTAAAATTAATCAACAAAAAAACTAAAATTAAAATTCTTTAGTTTCTGTCACCAAAAATTTTAGATCCAATTCTTACAAAAGTAGCTCCATAATTTATTGCTTCTAGATAATCTGAAGACATACCCATACTTAAATCTTTTAAACCAATCGATTTATTAAGTTCTACCATTTCTTCAAAATAAGATCCAACCATTTCATTTTGTGGAGGTAAACACATCAATCCAATGACATTCAGTTCAAAATCTTTTATGCAAGTTTGATAAAAGTCTTTTAAATTTGTCTTATCTATTCCACTTTTTTGTAATTCTGCTCCTAAATTTATTTGAATGAAAATTTTTAAATTTTTGTTTTTTTTTTTTTGTTCTAATGAAATTTTTTCAGCCAATTTAATACTATCTAAAGAATGAATGTAATCAAATAAAGGGACTACATACTTAACTTTATTTGTCTGCAATTTACCTATCATATGAAGTTTTAAATGTTCAAACGAACTTTTAATATCTGTCCATTTATCAACAGCTTCTTGAACTTTATTTTCTCCAAAATGAATATGACCATTTTTAATTAATGGTTCAATTTCATTTACTGGAAATGTTTTGCTTACTGCTATAATATTTAGATTTTTAATATTACCAAATTTGGATTTTATCTGATTATTTATTAAAGTTAGATTATTAATAGTCTTATGCAAAAAAAAATACCTAAAGTTTACTGTTTTGTTAATGAATTTAATTTATCAGAATTATCAAAATTAGGTAGTAATATTAGAATTATATATAGAAATTATAATAACATAAACCATTTAGATAATATTCTTGAACTAAAAAAATTCTGCAGAAAATCTAAAAATGAGTTTTACATATCGAACAATATCAGGCTTGCTATAAAATTAGGTTTAAATGGTGTTTATATTCCCTCTTTCAATAATAAAATAAATTATGGAAAAACTTATAGTTTACCAAAATCATTTAGAATTATCGGTTCAGCTCACAATTCAAGTGAAATTATTATAAAACAAAAACAAAATTGTAAGGATATTTTTTTGTCACCAATTTTTAAAGTAAGTAAATCTAAAAAATTTTTAGATATATCTAAGTTTAATTTGATTGCTTTAAATAGTAAAATTGAATGTATTGCACTTGGAGGCATTAACAACAAAAACTATAAAAAAATCAAATTATTAAGATCAAGTGGTTTTGCATCTATAAGCTGGGCAAAAAAAAACGGCCTAAGAAAACTTAGGCCGTTTTAAAATTTAATCTCTTACGTTTAATTAAAACGCAAACGCTAAAGAAACTTCAGTGAACGAATAATCAGTTCCTGCAGTTCCTTTAATTGAGTCTGTTTTGTTAGCTACTGCACCTAGAGTCATTGACCCCATAGTGTAAGAAGCTGAGAAACCTGAACTTTCTTCATCAGATTTTGATGAAGCTTCATATTTCACATTTGATATACCGTATGAAACACTTAGGTTTTCATTTATAGCAAAAGATACAGCAGCGTGCTCTCTATCTACGTCAGAGTTTGCAGCTGTTTTATCGATTTCTGATAATTGAACACCCATAGTTACTGGACCAGTTGTGTATGTAGCCCAAGCAGTAGTCATATCATCTTCAGATGTATTAGATATAACGTTAGTACCACTACCAATACCAAAAGTAGCACCATCAACTAAATCGTTAGCGATTAATACTATTGAGTTATCAGTTCCAGTTCCCATTCTTGCATAAGAAGCTGAAGCTGTGATACCGTTCATAGTTATTTCATAACCTAAAGTGTTATCACCACCTAAGTCAGTTACACCTTCGTCAGCACCATCAACGTCATCCCATACTTGCTCACCTGCAGTTGGCATTTTATCAGAATATTTACTGATACCAGCTTGGTGTGAAACGTTACCAAATGAAACAACACCTGAATCACCCATGTCTAATAAAAGTTTAGAGCTTGAGAATACAGCGTTAGCCATTGTGTAACCGTAACTGATTGTCATACCATTATCTAGATCACCAGATCCAGAAAATGTAATTGTAGTAGAATCAGACCAAGGATTTCCTGTAACTCTCTCAGAACCTTTAGACTGATATTTTACTTTTGCTGTTCCAGATACATCTAAAGCACCTGCTACAGCAGTTGAAGCAACTAAAGATCCAGCTAAAGCTGTTAATCCTAGTTTCTTTAAATTGTTCATATTTAACTCCTATTTGATTTATAATTATAAACATCGTCAAAATATTCCAATTATTGTCGTTTAAGTAAAAAAATTTAGATTAATACGATTAAAATATGATAGTGTTGTAATTATATCACATTATAAATAACCTATGAAAATTACTATGTTTTTTAGCTTTTTAATATAAAACCAAGATTAGATGATGAAATTTACTAAAAATATAGCTAAATTTTTGTATTTATTGCCTATTTTATTTTTTTTTAACTCGTGTGGGATCTATAAGCCTACAGACGCTAGAGAATTTCCTCCTGAACCAGAAAAAAGAGTAGCGAAAAACATTGAGGAGGGTCGCGGTTTTAAATTATTTGATACTCAAAATAAAGGTGGGGGAACTTTTGATTTTGCGACATCTAATGAATTATGGAGAGCAAGTTTAGATACTTTAGATTTCATGCCTTTGATATCAGCTGACTATGGTGGAGGCATTTTAATTACAGACTGGTATAATGAAAATAATAATTATCGTGATTATATAAAAATATCTATCAGATTTTTAACTAATGAAATTAGATCTGACTCGCTTAAAATTAAAGTTTACACAAAAAATTGTAAAAATTCAGGTGAATGTACAATTAATTTAGACAATCCAGAAATTAGGCAAAAACTAGTATCAACAATTTTAACTAAGGCCTCGAAATATAAGCAAGAAAAGAAAAAAAAAGATGACTGATTTTAATTACTTAGAATAATTAATTTCAAAATATTTACCGTAAGTGAATAGATATAACTTTAAGATAATAGAAGAAAAATGGCAAAAGGCTTGGTTTAAAAAAAAGCTTTATTCCTCAAAAATAAACAAAGATAAAAAAAAGTTTTATTGTCTAGAAATGTTTCCTTATCCGTCAGGAAAAATTCACATGGGTCATGTTAGAAATTATACTATAGGAGATGTTCTTTCTAGATATAAATCGTTACTAGGATTTAATGTATTACATCCAATGGGATGGGACTCTTTTGGTATGCCAGCAGAAAATGCAGCTAGACAAAATAACCTTAACCCAAAAAAATGGACAGAAAATAATATTGCAGTTATGAAAACCCAACTCTTAAAGTTGGGACTTTCAATTGATTGGGATAGAGAAATCTCTACTTGTTCTAAAAATTATTATAAACATCAACAAAAGATTTTTTTAAATCTTTTTGATAAAGGATTAGTTTACAGAAAAGACAGTTACGTAAACTGGGACCCCGTAGATAAAACAGTTCTTGCAAATGAGCAAGTAATTGATGGAAAAGGCTGGCGATCTGGTGCAATTGTAGAAAGAAAAAAACTTAATCAATGGTTTTTTAAAATTTCAGAATTTTCTGAAGATTTACTTAAAGATTTAGACTCATTAAATGAATGGCCTGAAAAAGTTAAAACGATGCAAAAAAATTGGATAGGAAAATCTTTTGGATGTGAGATTGATTTTGAAATCGAGGGATCAAAAGATTTAAAAAAAATTAAATGCTATACAACCAGACCAGACACTCTTTTTGGATTGTCTTTTCTCGCTCTGTCAGTTGATCATCCCATTTCTAAATTTTATAAAGATGAACCAAAATTTATAATTTTTAAAAAAGAATGTTCAACAACAGGAACTACTGAGGAATCAATTGCGCAGGCTCCAAAAATTGGATTTAAAACAAATTTATTCGCTATTAATCCCTTGAATCCTAATATTAAAGTCCCAGTTTATTTTGCAAATTTTGTATTAATGGATTATGGGCTAGGGGCTGTTTTTGGCTGTCCTGCTCACGACCAGAGAGATTTTGACTTTGCTAAAAAATATAATTTGGAAATTAAAACAGTTGTAAGGCCTAAAAATGAAAATGAAAATTTTAAGGTGGATACTGAGCCTTATACAGGAGAGGGTTTTATAATTAATTCAGAATTTTTAAATGGGGCCAAAGTTCCAGAAGAGTCAATTAATAAAACAATAGATTTATTAGAAAGGAAAAGTTTAGGAAAAAGAAAAACAAATTATAGGCTTAAAGACTGGGGAATTTCAAGGCAAAGATATTGGGGATGTCCAATACCGATTGCCTATGATGAAAACGATGAAATTATAAAAATACCTGAAAAAGATTTACCTGTTCAACTTCCTGAAAACATTAATATTAATACAAACGGAAATCCTTTAGATGCCGATGAAGGTTGGAAAAATATAATTATTAATGGAAAAAAATGTAAAAGAGAAACAGATACTTTAGACACATTTGTTGATTCATCTTGGTATTATTTAAGGTTCTGTTCGGCAAATGATGAACTTAATCCTTTTAATAAAAAAGACTTAGATTATTGGATGCCAGTAGATCAATATATTGGAGGTGTTGAACATGCTATTTTACATTTACTTTATTCGAGATTTTTTATGAGAGCAATAAGTATGGATAACAAAGAAATAAATTTAAAAGAACCTTTCAAAGGATTGTTCACACAAGGAATGGTATGTCACGAAACATATAAAGATGAAAAAAATAATTGGCTAAGTCCAGATGAAGTCTTTACTGAAAATGGAAAAGACTATTTTAAAAAAAAAGAGCCCTCGAAAAAAGTTAAAGTTGGGCCATCAGAGTCCATGTCAAAATCAAAAAAAAATACAATAGATCCAGAAAATATAATCAATAAATATGGAGCAGACTCTGTTAGATTTTTTATTTTATCGGATAGTCCACCTGAAAGAGATGTTCAATGGTCTGAGGAGGGCATGTTATCTTCATATAAATTTATTCAAAAATTGTGGACTTTAAGTGAAAATATTATTGAAATATCTATTAAGGAACATGAAAAAAAAAATGAAGAAATAGAGATTTTTACCAATCAAACAATAAACAAAATAAATTATGCACTAGAAAAATTTAGATACAACGTAATAATAGCAATATTTCATGAAATATACACGTTTTTTAGAAAAATAACTGAAAAAAATAAAAACTATAAAAATTTAAAAGAAAATTTTGAAAAAATTTTAATATTAATATCACCTGTTTTACCGCATCTTGCAAACGAGGCTCTAACAAAATTTAATTATAAAAAAGATATGAGATGGCCATTAATCAATAAAAAATATTTAATTAAGGATGAAAATTTAATAGTAATTCAAATTAATGGTAAAAAAAGAAATACTGTTTTGATTAATGAAAACCTCAATGAAAAAGAATTGATTGATTTGATAAAAAATAAACAATTAATATCAAAATATTTAGATAATGGAGAAATAATTAAAACAGTATATATTAAAAATAGGTTAATTAATTTTATAGTCAAAAAATGAAAAAAATTTTTTTTATTTTATTATTTTTTATTTCAAGCTGTGGTTATCAGCCTCTTTATCAAAACAAAGATCTTGAAAATTTCAAATTCAAGAAAATTACTCTTACTGGAGATAATTATATTAATAAGAGAATAATTAATACAATTTCAATTCAAGAGAATAATGAAGCTAAAAATAAAAACGAATTATTTATTTCAAGTTCCTCAGAAATTCAAGAAACATCTAAAAATTCAAAAGGACAAGTAGAATCTTTTAGAATTATTATCACTGTTAATCTTAAAATTATTAATAAAATAAACGAAGATATACAAAATAAAGATTTTACTAAAGAATTTACATATAATAATAAAGAAAATAAATTCGAACTAATTGAATATCAAAATTCTATTAAAGATGATCTTATAGATAAGATTGTTAATGATATTATTATATATTTAAATTCATAATGATAATTAAATATTTTGACCTAAAAAAAAATTTAAACAAAGATACAAATTTTTTTTTATTGTATGGATTTAATATTGGACTTATAGAAGACACAATAAAGAACGTATTTAAACCAATTCTCTCAAAAAATATTTTTAATTATGAAGAAAATGAAATTCTTGCAAATATTGAGGAATTTAAAGAAAATATATTTAATAAGTCATTTTTTGAAAATGATAAATTAATAATAATTAATAGAGTTACAGATAAAATTCTTGCAGTCATTGAGGATATTATTGATAAAAATCTCACTGAAACTGCAATTATATTAAAATCTAGTAACCTAGAAAAAAAGTCTAAATTAAGAAATTTTTTTGAGAAAGACAAAAAAGCAATTATTACACCATTTTATGAAGATACATATCAGTCTCTTATGATTGTTGCACAAAATTTTTTTAAAGAAAAAAAAATCAAAATTTCACCTCAAAATATTAATTTAATAATAGAAAGATCAAAGGGAAATAGAATCAGTTTAAAAAATGAACTAAAAAAAATTGAAAGCTTTAGTTTAAAGAGACAATCTGTTGAATTAAATGATATCTTAAAACTTACAAATTTAGCTGAAAATTATAATATTTCTGAACTGGCAGATCAATGTCTTGCTAGGAACAAAAAAAAGACCCTAAATATACTTAATGAAAACAATCCTTCATCAGAAGATAATATTTTAATTCTTAAAACTTTTTTATACAAATTAAAAAGATTAAAAAAATTGAAATTAGAATTAGAAATTAAAAAAAATGCTGATTCTGTAATATCATCGTATAAACCACCAATTTTTTGGAAAGATAAGGATATCATTAAACAACAATTAAAAATGTGGTCTTTGTCCCAGATAAAATCGTTAATCAATAAGACAAATGAAATGGAGTTATTAATAAAAAAAAATTCACAAATCTCGAATCAAATCATTAATAATTTTATTTTAGAGAAACTAGAGACTCCTAATAATTAGATTTAATAATATCAATTATTTTATTTAATTGATCAATTTCTTTATAAGAAAATGTAATGGATCCTTTATTCATTTTGTTATTTTTAATAACGACACTTAGTCCAATTTTTTCAGAAATAGTTCTTTCTAAATCTCTAATATTTGTATCTTTGGTAGTGCTTGTTTTTTGTCTTTTATTCTTAAATATCTTAACAAAATTTTCAGATTGTCTGACAGAAAGTTTTTTTTCAATAATTTTATTTGCAACAAAACTTGCGTTATCTAAACCTACTAAAATCTTACCATGACCAGCAGTTAGTTTCTTATTTTCAATTAATTTAATCACCTCCTCTGGTAAAGTTAGAAGTCTTAAGCAATTTGTTATATGACTTCTACTTTTACCAATAAACTTTGAAACTTTTTCTTGATCATAATTAAACTCATCAATTAATCTTTTATATCCTTGAGCTTCCTCGAATGGATTTAGATCACTTCTTTGAACATTTTCAACAATTGCAAATTCTAAAGATTTGAGGTCATCAGCTTCGGTTATTACAACTGGCACTTCATGTAATCCTGCTCTTTGTGCTGCAAGCCACCTTCTCTCTCCAGCAATAATTTCAAATTTAGAATTATTATTATTTGATTGCCTGACAATTATTGGCTGAAGAATTCCTCGTTGCTTAATAGAATTCGTTAAATCCTCTAAACTATCATCATCAAAATTTTTTCTTGGCTGATATTGATTTGGTACTATATCGCTAACTGATAATTGATTTTTCTTAGTCTCGATTTTTGTTTCACCTATTAATGAGGATAAACCTCGACCTAAACCTTTTTTAATTCTATCCATTAAGCTGCACTCCCAATACTAGATTCCTGATTTATAAATTCATCAGTAAAACTAAAATATGATTTACTACCAGGACAAGATTTATCATAAATTAAAACTGGCATTCCATGTGATGGGGCTTCTGATAATCTCACATTTCTAGGTATTACTGTAGAATAGACTTTTTCACTAAAATAGTCTCTAGCTTCTTTTTCAACTTGTGATGAAAGCTTATTTCGTTTGTCATACATCGTCAAAAGTATACCTCTAATTTTAAGATCTGGATTTAAACTTATTTTTATCCTTTCAATTGTTTTAATTAGTTGTGTTAGACCTTCGAGAGCAAAAAACTCGGTCTGAAGAGGTACCAATAGTGAGTTTGAGCCAACAAGGGCCATCACTGTCAATAAACTTAATGATGGTGGGCAGTCAATTAGGATATAATCATAAGATCTTCCAGAATTGTTTAAATATGCCACTAATTTAGTCTTCAATATGAAGGCCCTATTACTATTATCAGCTGTTTCTACTTCCAATCCTGATAAGTCAACATTTGAAGTAATGATATCAAGATTCTTAAAATTTGTTTTTTTTATCACTTGAGAAATTTCTTTTGTTCCATTCAAAACACTATAAATTGTATCATCTGAGTTATCCATATTAGACAACCCAACACCTGTTGTTGCATTTCCTTGAGGGTCTAAATCTATTATTAAAATTTTTTTATCAATTTGAGATAATCCAGCTGCAAGATTAATTACTGTTGTTGTTTTTCCTACTCCACCCTTTTGATTTATGACAGAAATAATTTGCA
>CETH01443632.1_pt1 | contig 10670 bp, 2 predicted proteins | sample 361461 | NCBI WGS metagenome assembly CETH01 (sample SAMEA2622695, study PRJEB7988) | marine metagenome | isolation source: saline water (ENVO:00002010), including
GTTTGGTATTTTAAAGATCCTACAATTACCGGAAACAAGCGATGTGAATACAGAGAAAAAGAAGACGAAGACCAAGAATTCTTTGGCTGGTATTTAGCCGACCAAAATGTGGGATTTTGTGAGGATAATAGTACACAAATTTGTACAGAGGATATAGATTGTGACGGGGACAGTGCATGTATAAACAAAGGAAATGTACCGTGTTACGCAAACTTTATTCAAGGTGGTTCCGAATATGGTATTTATGCAAATGAAACCTTTGGAAATTACGATGGCTATGTTGGTCAATGTCCTGTCGATCAAAATTTATGTACCGAACTTATTGATCCGTCAGACTCATCCAACCTTCATCCAGAAGGAAAACCGTATTATGTTATTTATAATGATAAAGTAACCAGAGATACTGCCGATTGCGAAGGAAAAGTAGGGCTATTAGACGGGTGTGTCTTGTTTAACAAAACAGACGATGTAAATAAATTGTACAATAGTGCGGCGCTTTATGATGTAAGCAAGCGTGCAAACCCACCATATAGTGCAGTACCAATTGTAACGGCACCACAAGGAATAGCAGACACCAATCTACTATTAAAGGTTGTACGAGACAGAGAGTGTAGTGAATGGTTAGCATGTAGAAGTTGGAAATATGACCCAATAACAAAGCAAAATTTATGTAGTGAATTTAAGGCGTGTGAAGGGTTGCCAGAAGCAGGAGAAACGTGTGGAAAATGGGTTGATGCAGATGATCCAGAAAATGCACAAATACAACAAACAATACTTACAGAAAATCTATATAAAAAGCGTGGTACATTTTGGCATGCCGAGGATTATGTTGGGTATTCACTCTTTAAAAAATATCAAGTAAATAATTTACGGTCGATTAGTTTTAGTTTTGGTATTTCAGAACCAGATAAGGATATTCAAAAAATAGAAAATACTAGCTATATGCTTCGTGAAGCAACGACGACTATTACAGGTGATGAAAAAGATTGTGTTAGTACAGGTACAGGTGTTAGTGCTGAGTACGAACCTAATTGGAGTAATTGTGGAACAGAAGATGGGGGAAGGTGTTATGGTGGGTTATGCTTATATCCAATTGATGGAGTATTTAGAACCGTTGTAAATACTGAAGATGGGATACCTATTTCTCAGGATATTAAAACATTAGTTAAGGAGATAGAAAAAGAAAAAAGTCAGTGTAAGACATATCCAGAAGAAGACAGCCCATTTCCAAATGATCTACTAAACAAAGATGAAACAGAGGTTACGTCATTCATTAAAGATGATAGTGGCTACTTTAGGTATTACAAAAAACAAACTATTGATACCTATGAAAATGCAAATGTCTGCGAACAGGGAAATTGTTCCTGTGAGTACACCGAGCTAACCTATAGAAATGGAGAAACAGATTTTTGGCCCATAGATGGAATAGAGAAAGATAAACAAGAATATAAAGAACCAAAAGGAATTTGCACCGCTGTGGATCAAGAAGGAGGTCAAAAGTTTGTTGGTATACCATGTACGATTGACGGTAATGAGTGTGGACCTCGTGAGTCGGGAGGAATTTGTAGTCCGGTAGATAAAAAATATAAACGTTTTGGAACACAAGGGTATTGTTTGGAATATGACGATAGCCGTTCTGTGGAATATGGTTTTAATACTTTATGTTTAACCTGGTTGCCACTACGAATTTCAACATCCAAATTTGACGTATTAGCATCTAGTCAAGATGCCGGATATTCTCTTACATTAGATGCTGCGGAAGGTGATGGTGGTGATGGTGGTCAGGTCTATTGTACCAACTCCACAGATACAAAAGGCGGGTATTATAGAAGTGAGATGATGTCTACCGACGTTTATTTACCGTCTGATAATGAACCAGGGGGAGATAACGATGAGCTACGTCGTGCCTGGGCTACCGGAGGTTATACAAAGGGTGGGAACTTTCAGAACCGGCTTCAGGATGGGTATTTTGTAAATGTCACCGCAAGAAGTAACTGTGATAGTCCGTTCGGTATTAATGATATGCATGCAGATAAGAGGTCTTGTTTTAGTTATTGTACAGACGGCGGGTATAAAACCGCTATGTGTGGGAATACATCTGTTTTAGAAGACGGTCTTCCACGAAGGTACCGTATGGGTTACGGTATGCAGGCGTTGGGAGCTATTTCCACAAAAAAAGGTTTAAACATTAACCAAGATAAAAATGTACCCCCTATAAACCGAAAAAATATATTGTCTAATGGGGTACTGACAATGGAAGGTGACGAAGGGCGTCAATGCGAGCCTGGTGATTCTACGTGTAAAAAGTATCTTTGGGATGCAGAAGATCTAGATAAGTTTGTGTATAGATGGTTCGAAAGGAATAAAGGCGTGAAAAATATAACAAAAGGATTTGTATCATTAAGAACGGAAAGGTTAATAGATACACGAACAGTTGAGTATTGTAAAACTTGCACTACCAATAACAACCCCGAACTTCGCTATGTAAGAGAAACGGCACCATTGTTTGATCTTTTTAAAAGATATAAATGGCGGACAGGTTTTGAGTATAACTATTTGGAGGCTGTAATACAGGGTTGCCCGTGTCATGAAAATTGTCTAGGGGGAGGTTTGTTGGGAAATAATCAGGGGGACGGAGATTTTGGAAATAATCAGGTGGACAACGGCCTTGGTGGTCAATGCGATAACGTCTGTTCAGCCGGGATGTGGGCTGCACAAGATGGTTGTAGGAAGGTCGAAAAAGAGGGATTTCAACCTCTAGAGGTCCCAGTCTTTTCTAGAGATCATGTAATAAGTAACGACAGAAAAAGCCTAGGATTCCAGGATGGTGATAGCGATAGGGTCCTACCTGTTGGATTACTTTCTAGTGGTATCAGTAGTCTTGGTATTCTAATGCATCCAAAACGATTTGTATCCAATAATCGTTTTGGTACAGATAAATTTTATCACACCTTGCACTATAAAAACTCCCAGGGAAGTATAGTGTTTCCCGCATTGTTTTCACCTGGAGGTACCTATGCAAGTGAAATTACACCAACAAATGTAGATGCAGATTATGTAAATAGGATATTTAACGAAGAAGATTTTCGTACAAGAAATAAGCAAACACTAATACAGCATAGCAGTAATAATGATCCTGATAATACTATCTACGGATCAGATAATACAAGAGCCTTAATAAAAGAAAGTTTTGCAAATAGCTTAAATAGCTCGCTTAAGCGACATGATGTAGAAAAAACAATCCGAGATTATGATTTGGATACTGTTTACTTTATTACCACAGGAATTGCACAGGGATTAGATGACCAAGTTTTACCAGAACTATTTTCTCTTGAAGTGTCTCTTGACATCAATGATCTTCGAGAAAAGTATGAAATAGGTCAAAGTGGGGAAATAAGAGGTGAACTGTCTGAGGATCCAACTGTTGCATCATCACAATGTTTGGGTAGTAATGAAGAGTTCCCTTTTGGTAGTGAAGATGATGGTATAAAAGGGCTTTACGGTGATTGGAGAATGAATCGACGAAACAAGAATGCCTGTCTAAATAATAGAGAGCCAGAAGGAAACGATAGGCAGGGAGAAAGGGCATTGATTGGTAATTACCTTATAATAAACCCAGAAAAAAGTAATGATTACTCTGAACTTACAGATTCGGTCTGTAATAATCAGCCATGCACCGCACTAGATGAAAGAAATACGGTGAGTAGAAGGTATTTTGTTATTTATTATGATAATAAGTTGGGAAATCTTATAAATTATGCGAATAATCGGTTTTTCGATCCTTTTGATAAAGATAATGAGTGTGGAATTGATAATAAAAAAGATGATGGAAAAAATTGGTTTGCAATTGGTATGGACTTTAATTCTGACGGAGAATTTCTTGGGTACATTACTAAAAACTGTAACAATAACCCCGAGGAGATTGCGGTTCCACAATTATCTATTATTGCAACAATAAATGACCAGTGTGTAGAGTTTGCTTCTGTTTACAAGGAGCAGGGTAACCCAATATCTGAAACAACAAATAAAGCATGGACAGATAGAACTTGGGAAGGTGGGGAAGTTCCTGATGACATTGGTATTAAATTAGAATTTAACCAAACACATCAGCCATACGGTAGTTTGCCTTTGGAAAATAGTGATGTACAAGGTTCCAGACTAAACACTTTACGGTCAATCACTTTTATCGACAATGCTGTTTCTGATGGTGTACCATATGCTTGCCAAAAGAGACACATATTTCTTCCTTCTTCAAGAGGTGATTGTAGGCATGATTTCTCCACAGAAGTGCCAAATGCTCAACCTCATGTTGCATTAAGAAAAATTTTTGCAAAAACTTTCAATTATGTCCATTTAGTAGGACTAAACGATGATACTAATAATTTTACGTATAATACAAGTCTAAAAGACGCTGATTTTTCCATAGGTATAGAGGAGTTTAAGCGTGTGCCGAAAATATACTCAACCAATCCATATACGTGTGGAAGAGGTGGGCAAGAAGGTGTTTGTGGTCTTGGTGAACGAGATAATATTACTGTTAACGGGAAGAATGGTACAGCAGCGGATTACGATGGTGATGGTAACGGGGACGAGTTTATTGACCCAGTAAATAATGATATTGAATATATTCTTGTGGTGGGAAAAGAGAGTTATTCTGCAGATATAGAATTCTTTGCCTGGGCAGACCACAATCATATGCCAATTAGAAGAATAATGGTAAACTGGGATGATGGAAATATAACTGGGAGAGATAAAATAGGTCTATATAAAAACGCAAAACCATTGTGTGAGAATAATAATACTAAAGGTCAATCAAGTTTTGATAGATGTTCGTATAATACAGATATATTATGTGAAAAGGAATCTGATATATGCGGTTTTGTTCATGAGGGGTTTCAGGGACAAGGTGACACTCCTTTTGGGTGCGAAATTGGATCCAAAAGAAAAGAGTTTGGTAATTTACCACGCGCTTGTTCTGAAGGGCCAATACGATTTGGTCACGCCTATATTTGTGACGAAGATATGCTTACAAGCGATGAATACTCCTTAGAAGTCGGTGACTTACTTTCTAAATTTGGCGAGGAGCTTTCAGGGACACAGGCTCGATTAGAAGAATATGGATATGAGTCAGAGGACCGCATCTGCGTCTTTAAACCAAAAGTACAAGTCTTAGATAATTGGGGATGGTGTAATGGATTTTGTGGTGTTGAAGGTGAAGATAATAGGTATTGTCATGGTGCTTTTGAGCCAGATGAAGAACCACAGCAAGAAGGTGATTTAGTTGTAAAAAGTAATCAGTGTAACGGTGACAACTTTCTGGGTCAAATATCTGACCCATGGACCGAATATAACGGATATATTATTATTGCACCAGAACAGTAATAAAAAAACCACCCAAACCCGGGTGGTTTTTTGTTTCGATTTTTCCCCACGTCCATTATCCCTTTTTTTTCCAATCTGTGATATACTATAACTATCTTATTTATTTGTTTTATATAAAACAGAAATCTCAGCACGTCTACACTTTTTTCTGTGTTTTTATGCTCATATTTTGTAAAAAAATTATTACTCGTTGGACGGCGTTTATGAAAAACATAGGCGCAAAACAATATACATCTCGTCATTTGTCCAAACGCACAAAAAAAACAGTGCTTTCTTTTGGGTTGTTATCTGTTATTGGGTTTGTGTTTTTCTTGGCCATGCCAGTTTCTGCCGAAGTAGATGCAAGTGTTATTAAAAGTGGTATTTTAGAAGCGCTTATAAATATAAACCTGTACTTTGCCAAAATGTTTGTAAATTTGGCTATTTTTGAATTAAAGTTTTTTATTACAATTGCAGCATATAACGACTATATAAACGCAGATGTGGTTAGGCTTGGATGGCAAGTAATAAGAGATTTTGCCAATATGTTTTTTATCGTTATTTTAATGGTAATTGCGTTTGGTACTATTTTAGGATTAGAACAATACGAATGGAAAAAAACATTAACCAAATTAGTGTTTGCGGCAATTTTTGTTAATTTCAGTAATTCCATTACACAGTTAATTATAGATATTGCACAAGTATTTACTATTACTTTTTTAAATGCAGTGGCAAGTGTGGCCGGAGGAAACCTGTTAAAAATGTTCAGTTTTAGTGAAATATTTAACATGATTCAAGGTGGTGGATCCACAGCAGATGAAAACTTAGACTATACCGTTTTTATTGGAACCACAGTTGCCGTCATATTTGCTTTTACTACCATGCTTACGCTTGGCGCCTATTTGTGGATGTTAATTCAGCGGCTTGTGGTGCTGTGGATTTGCATTGTTTTATCTCCACTTGCATTTATTTTTGGCGTATTACAAACCACAAAGTCTGCTGCGGATGACTTCTGGAAAGAATTCCTTAATCATGTTCTGGTTGCACCAATAATGGTATTTTTCTTGTATTTAGCATTTGCTTCTTTTGGTGGGGGAGATGGATTAGACCAAATAAATAGAGGTAATCCATATAAACTAGCCGATACCGTGTATGGTACAGACGATAATCTAGCTGTAGCAAATAATGCTGCAGCCACATGGCCAAACTTGGCAAATTATTTTATTGCCCTTGGTTTTATGTGGTTAGGGATAGAACGAGTTCAAAAACTTGGAACACGTGGTGCAGATATGGTCGGAAAAGCAAAAGCCGTGGGTCTTGCCGGCGGGGGATTCATTGCAGGTTTTGGCGTGGCAAAATGGGCCGGAAGAAAAACAAAAGAACTGCCAGTACAAGCATTTGGCGCCGTAAAAGGAAAGGCGTGGGGAGTGACAAAAGGAGCAGGAAAGTGGGCAGGAAAAGAAGCGGTCAAGCGACTTGGTGGGGCACAACTTCGCAGGGCTGGATTGGGTATTGCAGAACGCTATACTGCCATGAGGGCAAGGAGTATACAGGATAGAAGTCAGAGAGCAAAAGACATAGAGGAAAAAATTGCAAAAGGTGACGGAAATTGGAAGGATAAAATACAATTATTCTTTGCAGAACCTGCCGAAAGAGCCATGAAGCGTGGTGACCAAGCAAAAGAAACTATGGAAATTATTAAACAGGTAACAGACATGAGAATTTCCACTGGTGGTACGTCTGAAGGAGACAGAAAAACCGCAGCCTTAACCGATAAAATAGCACAAGAGGCATTAAAGACAAAAAAATTCCCACAAAAAACAGCAGAAGTAGAGCAAGTGGCAATGGGATTGGTAAACCAAGCAGACGACGTCGCGGCGCTCACTGCAAGTCTTGCAATAGAATTTATAGCTCAAGAAGGAGATGGTCAGCTGGATCTAGATAACTTTTTAAACAATAAAAAAGGGGTCAATGGTGAAAACCTTACTGAATTTCAAAAAGGTTTGATTGAGTCACAGTTAGCTGATGCAAGAAACGTAAATAATGCCACTGACCCTGAAGAGAAGAAGAGAATTACCAAAGAAATGGAAAAGCAAGCAAGAAATACATACACTACACAAGGGCAAGAAGAACTGGTTAATGGCCTGATACGGTCATTAGGTATTACAGACACAAAAGAGGCGGCTAAAAAACGAAAATCTATAGATACAAGTGGTGGGTTTGAGGCTATGTTCAGAAGGGGAGAAAAGTATGGAAAAATAGAAAAAGCGTCAGCAAAAGGCGAGGCTGTTTCTGAAAATGAAAGAAAAAAGAAAGAAAGAAGGACTGCAGAAATTGCAGGGCGTGCCAGAGATGCTATAGCAAAAAAAGAAGGAAGACCACAAATACACAAGGCTGATCAAGTCAGAAGAGAGATACAAAACGCAAGCGCTGATTATGAACACCTTAAAGCGGCTAACTTTGCACATCTTGTACCAGAAGCTATCGGGAGAATGGCAGAGGGTGTTGTAACTACCGACCAGTTTGCCGATACACAAGGACTGCTTAATGCAATGCGTAAATATGACGCAGAGGTGGCAGATGATGTAGAACAAAAAATATTAGAAAGGGTTGGGTTTGTTGAGAATATAAATAAAAATGATGATATCGGACTACAAAGAAGAAAGCATGCTATTACTTTTGGAGAAGTCTTAGAACTTAAAGAAGATAACGGCACGTATACTTGCGACGGTTTTAGAGGTGAAGACAGAGAGTTAGTTCAGGCACAAGCACTTGACGCTGCGTTAAAAAGACAAAAAGAACGTTATGGCGCAGAAAGAGTAAACGCATATATGCAACAAGCCAGAGACACCGAAAAAGCATTGGCCTCGGAAGGGTATAGTGCTGCCCAAGGTACTACAATAGAAGGTTATGATGCAGAAATAGGTACAACTATGAACTATACTATTGCTGCCGCACTAGATGAAAGTGGTTGGCTTTCTCCAGAAGCACGTATGAAAGCACAGTCTAAGAGTGAAGAGACACAGTTATACAGAGCAGAAAGAGTGGATTTTGCAAAGATTACAGGAATAGATGGAATGATGAATGCCGATGCTAATGGAAGTAGCACTTTTCATATGGTGGATTCAAGCGGGGAATATATTATAGATGAAGAAGGTAATAAACAGCTCGATGCTTCTGTTATTCGTACATTGTCTACCGCTGCAAATTCATTAACTTATCAGTCAAAACTTAACCCTGCGATAGAAAATAACATAAGGGCTATGTTTGAAAGCGACACACAAGGATTTATTGCGCTTTTAGAGTCTCTTAGACCAGAAGCAAGAGAACGTATTTCGCGATCCATAGATGACGCGAAGTTAAAATACACACCAGCCTCAAAAGAGGCGCCAGAAAAGTGGAGTGGTACAGTTGGAGCGACTGTTAGTCCAATAGGTCGTATGACCCCAAAAGACGAACATACTACCAAAGTTGGTGATAGATACTATAAAGAACAAGACAAAGAAGCAGCAAAACAACAACAACACCGCAAACAACAACTAAAACGCACGGAACAATTTGGTAATAAAAGAGGTTTAGAGAGCAGAATTGCAGATGAACCAGAATTTAAAAACACGCATAGTGAAACAACAAATAAAGTTGGCTCTCTTGATCTTACAGGTTTGCAGGAGGCTATTCGTAACCTTAATACCAATGCTGATCCAGATCCTGTTAATTTAGATGGTGTTAATAGAGCTTTGACAGATGCGGGTAATACTAATGAAAGTATTGCAAATCACTTAGGTTTTGGTTTTATGAATGCTTCTGAAATTGCAAAAGGTATTAGAAAAGCAAAAGAGGTGTTTAATACTGGGGAAGGACAAAATAAGGAGTTTGCAGTTGGCGAGGCAATGCGAGAATTTTATAATGAGGGTCGTGAAAAAGGTAGACCTCATAAAGATATGATATTGAACACAGCAAGGCTTAAGGCGCTTTTAGATAGTTTAGACCTTCGTGAACAGGAAGAAGAAGAAGAAGGGTAAACGTAGACCAAAATAATACCATATGAAATTTTCGTATATTCCAAAACAATTAACTTCAGAAGAATTGCACGCATATGAAAAATATGTAAGTGATGCGTATTCTAATGCCGATGTCGCGCATACATTGCGAAAAGAATTGTATATAGCAACAAGCAATTTTACACCAGAACAGTTTTTTCCGTTTCGAGAAACGTATCTTCGTTGGTATAGCACAATCGCATGGAAAAGACTTCGGTCGTTAGATGTATTTGAATTGCAGCATGTGTTGCAACATACATTTTTTCTTGCAATATTGCAGGAACAAAAAATACTAGATAAACTTGTTTCTTGGCTTGCTATAAACACATCACCGTATAGCGATAGAGGTGTGGTTTACGATAAAATGATTCGAGACACCATTCTTTCTTCACAAGAAGTGGTATATATGGAAAACGGCAAACCATTTACTATAGAAAAACTTGTTCAAGAAGTAATTGCATTAGATAATAAAGATTCTTTGGCGCAAGCAGAATATTTTAGTAAATTCGAAAAACGTATTGCTTTGGAATTAAAAAAATCATATTTTAATGATAGGGATATAAATGCTATTGTCCTTACACTTATTGGATTACTAAAAACATTTATTGCAATAGAAAAAGAAAACATCCACTCAATGGTGTTATTATTAGAAAGCCCAGAACGTTTTTTTGAAACATTACACTCTTTAAACAAAGAAGAGCGAGCAGAAGCATTGGGTATTCCACCAGAAGAAAAACCTACTGAGTCGCAAGTTGAAATGCCAACACAATCAGAAAAAAGTGCAGAAATCCCACAAGTAGAAACAGTAGCGGTAGATTTTCCGCAAGAATTAGGATTACATAAACATGACTTTGCTCTTTGGATTTTAGAAGAAGATACATTGGCATTATTGCTTTCTTGGATGAAATCATTTGGTTCGGCAGACATTGCACATGCCGCACTTGCAACAGAATTAAAACAAAATTTACCACAAGAATTAGACGACGAAACTGCAACAATGTTGCTTCAAGTTGATACATTTTTACGCAATAATAATTTTGGCTCCAAAAAAGATATGGTGTATTTTAATGAAGAAACCGGCACTTTTTCTTGGAGTTAAACAGTACTATGTATGCCAGCAGATGCACTTCAACCAACAATTCCAGTAAAAAAACCGGATGGCTCAATGGTTCATATGACATTGAGTGAATTTCGCATATACAGAAAAAAGCAAAGTCAAACAAAACCTCCGGCTCCGCCAAAACCTCCGGCTCCGCCAAAACCTCCGGC
>CETH01120233.1_pt1 | contig 10666 bp, 9 predicted proteins | sample 361461 | NCBI WGS metagenome assembly CETH01 (sample SAMEA2622695, study PRJEB7988) | marine metagenome | isolation source: saline water (ENVO:00002010), including
TCGCGGCCGAAGCGCTGCGGGCCGAAATAATTGGGCACGCCCTGAGCGGCAATGATCTTCAGCCGTGTATCCAGCTCGGCGCGATCGGCTTGCAGGTCGGTCAGCCGGACAAAGAAACCGTTGGCGCTGTGCGCACCACGCTGCAGCTTACGCTGGTGACGGGCCTGCTCGAGGCAACGCAGCTGCTCACTCCACAGCGCACTGAAATCCGGATCGGCGCGGCCCGGCAGCTGCAGACTGAACCACTGGCGGGTGACTGCCTGACGATCCTTCAACCCGGCGTAGCTGACGTTACGCAGCGAAATACCGGCCGCGCGGGCCAGCTGCCTGGCGACTTCTTCGGTATTCAGGCCGCGCTTCTCCAGCAGCAACCAGAGGTGCTCTCCTGACCCACTGAGTGCGATGTCCAGCACTTCGGTGACGCGGAAATCGTCAGGCGTTGCCTTCAGCGTTGCCCGACCGCAACTGTCACCCCAGGCGCGCGGCCCCAGCAGCGACTCAGACATCGGCCAGCAACAGGGCCACCGCGTGTACGGCTATCCCTTCCTCACGACCGGTGAAACCGAGCTTTTCAGTGGTGGTTGCCTTGACGTTGACCTGATCCAGCGCGACGCCCAGATCAGCCGCGATCTGCTCACGCATCAGCGGAATATGCGGCGCCATCTTCGGGCGCTGGGCGACGATGGTGGCGTCAACGTTACCCACCTTCCAGCCACGCTCGCGCAACAGACCCATGACGTGGCGGAGAAGCACGCGGCTGTCGGCCCCCTTGAACTCGGGATCGGTATCCGGGAAGTGCTGACCGATATCACCCAGTGCTGCAGCACCAAGCAAGGCATCAGCCAGCGCGTGCAGCAGCACATCACCGTCGGAGTGGGCAACCAGCCCACGGCCATGCGGTATGTGGACGCCACCCAAGGTGATGAAGCCGCCTTCGCCGAAGCGATGAACATCGTAGCCGTGGCCAATGCGCATGTGGTGTCTCCCGTCAGTCGATGGCGGCGATTCTACCGCCTCGACATGACAAGGGACAGGTCGGACCGGCTTACCGGATTGCTAGAGCCCCAGCGCCGCCGCGTGATGACGCAGGTGATCATCGATAAAGCTGGCGATGAAGTAGTAGCTGTGGTCGTAGCCGGGCTGACGACGCAGGGTCAGTGGGTGACCCGCTGCCGCTGCCGCCGCTTCCAGCGCTTCGGGCTTGAGCTGTTCAGCCAGGAAGTTGTCGGACTCGCCCTGATCAACCAGCAGCGGCAGTCGTTCGGTCGCCCCGGCCAGCAGCTCGCAGGCATCCCAGGCCTTCCAGGCGGCTTTGTCGTTGCCCAGATACTGCCCCAGCGCCTTATGCCCCCAGGGGCAGTCGCTCGGGTTGGTGATCGGTGCAAACGCCGAAACAGAGCGATAGCGCCCCGGATTCTTCAGCGCACAGATCAGCGCCCCGTGGCCGCCCATCGAGTGGCCGCTGATTGAGCGCTGATCCGACACCGGGAAGTGCTCTTCGATCAGAGCCGGCAACTCCTGTACCACGTAGTCATACATGCGGTAGTGCTGCGCCCAGGGCTGCTCGGTGGCATTGACGTAAAAACCGGCACCCAGACCGAAGTCATAGGCGCCCTCGGCGTCATCCGGCACGCCTTCGCCCCGCGGGCTGGTGTCCGGGGCAACGATGACCATGCCCAGCTCGGCCGCCAAGCGCTGCGCACCGGCCTTCTGCATGAAATTTTCATCGGTACAGGTCAGCCCCGACAGCCAGTACAGCACCGGCAGCGGCTTGCCCTGATCCGCCTGCGGCGGCAGGTAAATACCGAACACCATATCGCAGTGCAGCACCTGGGAGCGGTGACGATAACGCTTCATCCAGCCGCCAAAGCTCTTGTTGGCGGAGACCAGTTCAATGTCGTTCATGGGAAACCTCCGGTTTCAGCGGCAAGCGACAAGCGACAAGCGACAAGCGACAAGCGACAAGCGACAAGCGAAGTGTGCATCACTGCAGGACCCGCAAATACATTCCGAGTCCGGGTTACCAAATCAAGCTTCGAAAAACCCACCCGATTCATTACCGGGCAGGTTTTGCTTGAAGCTTGAGGCTTGAAGCTTGCGGCTCCCTCAAAAATGGATGACTGTCCGAATGCTCTTGCCTTCGTGCATCAGTTCAAACGCCTCGTTGATCTGCTCCAGGCCCATGGTGTGGGTGATGAAGCTGTCCAGCGGGATTTCGCCTTTCTGGGATTTCTCGACGTAGCTCGGCAGTTCGGTACGGCCCTTGACGCCACCAAAGGCGCTGCCGCGCCAGACGCGACCGGTGACCAGCTGGAACGGGCGGGTGCTGATCTCGGCACCGGCCGGTGCGACGCCGATGATGGTGGATTCGCCCCAGCCCTTGTGACAGCACTCCAGCGCCGCGCGCATCAGTTGAACGTTGCCGATGCACTCGAAGCTGTAATCCACGCCGCCGTCGGTCATGTCGACGATCACTTCCTGAATCGGTTTGTCGTGATCCTTCGGATTGACAAACTCATGCATGCCCAGCTCACGGGCAATACCTTCCTTTGCCGGGTTGATATCGATACCTATGATGCGGCTGGCACCGGCCATCTTGGCGCCGATGATAGCGGCCAGACCGATACCGCCCAGACCGAAAATGGCAACCGTTGAACCGGCCTCCACCTTGGCAGTGTTCAGTACTGCGCCGATACCGGTGGTGACGCCACAGCCCAGCAGGCAGACCTTTTCCAGCGGTGCTTCCTTGGGAATCACGGCAACCGAGACCTCCGGCAGTACGGTGTACTCGGAGAACGTGGAGCAGCCCATGTAGTGGTAGACCGGCTTGCCGTTGTAGCTGAAGCGGCTGGTGCCGTCGGGCATCAGGCCCTTGCCCTGGGTGGTGCGCACCGAGCTGCACAGGTTGGTCTTGCCGGACTTGCAGAATTTGCACTCGCGGCATTCGGCGGTATACAGCGGAATCACGTGATCGCCGACCTTCACCGAAGTCACGCCCTCGCCGACCGCTTCGACCACACCGCCGCCCTCGTGACCGAGAATGCAGGGAAATACGCCTTCGCTGTCCTGACCGGACAAGGTGTAGGCATCGGTATGGCAAACACCGGAGGCAACAATGCGAATCAGCACCTCGCCAGCCTGCGGCGGCGCAACGTCCACTTCAACAATCTGCAGGGGTTCATTCGGCGCAAAGGCTACTGCGGCCCGGGACTTGATCATGGGATTCTCCATTGGATGACGGAAGTACAGGCTGGCAAGTGTAGTAGAGAGCTGTTTCGTGGATAATCACCCACCAGAAAAAACATTATTGCCCCACAGGGATAATCCATGAGCAACTGGGAAGGTATCGACGAATTTGTCGCCGTAGCCGAGACTGGACACTTCACTGGCGCTGCCGCTCGCCTGGGTGTTTCCTCATCCCATGTCAGCCGCCAGATTGCCAGACTGGAAGACCGCCTGCAGAGCCGCCTGTTCTATCGCAGCACCCGCCGCGTCAGTCTGACCGAAGCCGGCCAGACCTTTCTGCAACACTGCCAGCGGCTGATCGACGCCCGAGACGAAGCCCTGCAGGCCATCACCGACCTGGGCAGCGAGCCCAAAGGGTTGCTGCGTATGACCTGCGCGGTGGCCTATGGGGAGAGTTTCATCATGCCGCTGGTCAATGACTTCATGCAGCAGCACCCCCAGCTGCGGGTCGAGATGACGCTGACCAACCAAACCCTAGATCTGCTGCACGGCAGCTACGACCTGGCCATTCGTTTGGGCCGGCTGCAGGACTCAAGCCTGATCGCCACACGTATTGCGCCGCGGCATATGTACCTGTGCGCCGCACCGTCCTATCTGGAACGTTTTGGCGCACCGCACAGCCTGTCGGAACTGCCGCGCCACAACTGCCTGATCGGCAGCAGCGACGTCTGGTCGTTTCAACAGCGCGGTCGCGAACTGCCTGTACGCGTGCAGGGCAACTGGCGCTGCAACAGTGGTCAGGCGGTGCTGGATGCAGCCCTGCGCGGTTTTGGTCTGTGTCAGCTGCCCGACTATTACGTGCAGGAGCACCTGCGCAGCGGCTCCCTGCGTGCCCTGCTGCCTCAGCACCAACCGCCACACACTGCAGTCTGGGCACTGTATCCGCAGCAACGGCATCTTTCCCCCAAGGTACGGCAACTGGTCGATTACCTGAAGCAGGGGCTGGCCCAGCGCAGCGAATACCGCACAACGCAGCCGTAAGCCTGCGCAGTATCCGTGCGGTCCGGTAGCGGTCTGCGGTACAGTAGGCTCCAGCAATACACCAGTACATCAGGAGCAGCATGTGGCAAGCGCCCTGCGGTTAAATACCCTGCTGGGCCGCCAATTCCAGTCTGGCGACCGGCTACTCGAACATTTGCGCAACGAACTGAAACTGCTCGACGGCCTGTGCCGTACCCTGGGCGTCACCGAACTGAGCCAGTTTGTCGACACAACAGCCCTGGAACTGCAGACCGCTGTTGCCATGCTGAAGGAAGAAGGCAGCAGTGACGCCCTGCCCGAGATAGAGCCGGAGACCGGTCATATCTGGGGCATCGAGGACGTCAGCTGGCAGCCGATAGCCACTGGTATGAGCACGCTTGAGGCGCTGGAGCAACACCTGCGCCGAACCCCTCACAGCGGATTGAACAGCGCGAAGGTACGCGATCTGCTGGACGAACTGAGCTACTGCACCACTCTGCTGGCACCGCTGGAGATTGAGGGCGGACAGTTCCACCTGGCCCTGGACGATCTGAGCCCGGGCACCGAGCCGGCGTAACGCGACGCCGGCACGGCCCATACCCTACTCGAACGGGGGCAATGCCGCACCGGCCACCGGCTTTGATGCCGCGGCCCAGGCATCAAAGCCGCCCAGAATCGACAGGACTTCCAGGTAGCCCATCTCCTGCAAGGCGCTGGCGGCAAGCGCCGAGCGGCCGCTGTTCTTGCAATAGAGCACCAGCTTCTGGTCGCGGGACGACAGCACAGGATCATTACTGAGCCGAAATTCCAGCAACCCACGGGGAATATTGATTGCGCCGGGAATATGGCCAGCCTGAAACTCGTCCGCCTCGCGCACGTCGATCAGCACGTCAGCAGCCTGAATGGCGGCATCCGCTTCCGTCAGGTCAACCTCTTTGATATGCGCCTTGGCGGCGGCTACCAGGTCATGGGCGGTTTTCATAGGTCACTCCAGTAGGTTGAACATGGCAGGCTCAAGCCCGCAGAGACGGCACCGGAAACAGCGGGTAGCTGCGCGCCAGGCCCCTGCGGCAAACAATTAAGAAAAATATAAACTTTATTTTCATTCTATGCATAGCACAAAAAGAAATAAGAAGCTCGCCGCCACAGACCGGCCTGAGAAACTGTCTGAAAACCCGCGCTATCCCTGACCAAGCAACCCGGCGATGCGCTTCCGTGTCTCCGCCATCAGCTCAGGTAACTGCTCGCGATCATAGCTACCCGCGTCCAGTGGTTCACCGATGTGTACAGACACCTGCTGTCCGAGATTGAAACGCCAGCTGCGCGCCGGCAGCACGTTGTGAATGCCACGGATGGCGACCGGGACGATGATCGCGTCGGTATCCATTGCGAGATGAAAGCAGCCTTTCTTGAAGGGCAGCAACTCGGAAGTCCGAGAGCGGGTGCCCTCAGGCGCGGCCCACAGCACAATGCCCGACTCCATCATCTGCCGCGCCCGTGACAGATCGGCGAGCGCCCGCTCCCGGTTGTGGCGATTGATCGAGGGAAACTCCGCCAGCCGCATGGTCACCCCGAGAACTGGAATACGGTATAGCTCTGCCTTGGCCAGCATGCGAATGGAGCCAGGCAGGGCAACAAAGCTGACCGGAATATCGTAGTGGCTGGCGTGGGTACAGAGCACCATATAACGGCGGCCATCGGAGAAGTCCGGGGCCTTGCCAAACACGCTCACCTGCAACCGAACCAGACGCAGCAGCTTGCTGGCCCAGCCCCGCGTATACCGATCAACGCGGGCGCGATCCAGACGACGAAAGGCCGCTCGCCACAGCACATCCAGACAATATCCCAGGGTAACCAGCACGGAGCCGACTACCACACCAACGCGGCGCAGCAGAGTGGCGGATTCAGCAACGGGCGACAGACTCAGCATGACAACTCTCTAGTTATGACGCCGCGAGCGGCGAACGCGATCAGGTCGCACAGAGTGCCACAACTGCATTATCGGTGGTCAAGCATCGGCTAACAGTCCCGCTCATCAATTAACCCCCAGTCACGCAACTGGGCGAGACAACCCGCCACGTCGACCTGATCACGCTGCGCATCGTGCAGAAACAGCTGCGCGTACTGTTCGTGCACACCGGTGCGCAAAAACAATGCCAGCAGGACCGCATCAATATGCCGGTCCTTCGCCATGAACAGCATGATTCTGACGGCTTCAGACAGGGTCTTGGCCGGCTTGTAGGGACGATCGCCCGCTGTAAGCGCCTCAAAAATATCGGCAATGGCCAGCACCCGATCCTGCACTGACAGCTGATCTTCGCCGAGCCGACGTGGATAGCCAGTGCCATCAAGCTTTTCATGGTGCGTCGCAGCCAACTCCGGCACGCTTCTCAGATGCCGTGGGAACGGTAAGGTACTGAGCATCATCAGCGTCTGCACAATATGGTCATTGATCTTGAAGCGCTCCTCGGCGGTCAGGGTGCCACGCTGAATGGACAGGTTGTGCAGTTCACCAAGGTCAAAACTGTACTCTGGCAAATCCATGTCAAACCCCCAGACGTTCCGCGGATCATCCTTGGCCACCGGCGGTTTCCGGTCACCCCAAGGCACCTTGTGCTCGGGCTTGTCGCTGATCAGGTGCTCCACTACCGGCAGTGCTGGCGCAGGCACGCCCTCGAGTCGCTTCAACTCCTCATGGGACAGACCCAACCGGTCATCGAAGTGCCTGGTCCAGGTCTGCTCGGCAATCCTGCCCAGCCGTTCTATGTCCTCCTCTTGCATGAACTCGCCACCAACATTGGCCCTGGCGACCTCGGCAAACTCTGCCTGCAGCCGTTCATGGGTTTGCGCCAGCTCGATCGCCAGTTCGTGCTCATCACGGCCGTCGACACGCCCTTGCCAGTAGCGAATTTCGGCGTCACGCCATAGCACCTCGAAGCGGGTTCGAAGTTCATGAATTCGGTTGTAGAGCGTCTCCAGCTTGGTTGCCTTGTCGACAACATATTCCGGACTGGTGATCTTGCCGCAGTCATGCAGCCAGGCGGCGATACGAAACGCATAGAACTCCTCTGCGTCCATCGAGAAGCCCGCAAGCGATCCGTTATCGGCCCCAAGCGCGCGATTGATCAGCATTTCCGCCAGCTGTGGAACCCGGTCACAGTGCCCGCCGGTATAGGGAGACTTGGCGTCAATCGCCGTAGCCAGCAGGCGGATGATCGATTCCAGAAGGTGCTGCTGGCCCTCAAACAACTGGCGCGTTTCAATCGCTACGGCCAGCGTCCCGGACAAGCTGTCCAGAAACTGCCGAAGGCTCTTCACGGCCGCCGCCGGCAAAGCGGGAGACACCTCCAGTGCCAGCACCCCCAGCAGCGCCTCCTGGCGATCACGCAGCGCCAGGGTCAGATAGCGATGCTCACGATCAAGGCGGGTCGACAGCACGCGGGCGGGGTCGGACCGCAGCGCCTCATCCAGTTTCAGCGACTGCGGGTAATACTCACTGTTGATGCCGGTGGCCAGAATCAGCTCGCCGCTGCCCTCCTCGTACAGAAACACGGCACCACCGCGCCCCTTGGCCATCTCGATAAGATTCTCCAGCACCACATCCAGCATGCGCTCCAGTCGTGTTTCACGACTCAGGGCCAGCGATATCTGCTGAAAGTGGTGAATCGCACCAGCCATGCGCCCCAGCACCCCACCCAGATCGCTCACTTCACGGATACGCGAGCGCACTCTGATGCTTTGACTGAAGTCCATGTCCGCCAGCTTGCCAACCTGCTCAGACAGCGCCTTTAGCGGCCCGCCCAGGCGCTGACCCAGCGCCCAGCCGATCATGACCAGAAGCAACATCATCAGCAGTGCCAGCATCGCCTGCTGCTTCAGGATAGAAATGACACCGGACAGCAACTCGCTGGCGGGAATGGCGATCAGCACCCGCCCCAGGTCTTCGGCGAGACGGGTCAGCGGCAAGCTGATCACGTACCAGTCACCGTCGTCACGCGACAGCAGCTTGACCTGCGAAAAGCTCGTTCGCATGGCTGCCAGCTCGCTGAGCACCGGTACCTGCAGCTCCTCAAGCGTCGCCAGCCGGGGCGCATCTGCACCCTCAAGCACAATCAGCCGTTCCAGGTCAGGGTAGGCAACAACGCGTTCGCCGCGCACGATGGCCATCTCAGTCCCCGGCGTCAGGTGCATATCCTTGACCTCAACCGCAAGATCATCCACCGCCGCATCCAGCCCGATGACCGCAGCTGTAAGCATGCTGCGCTGCGCCATCGTCAGCCCAACCTGATGGGTGGTAAAGAACAGGTAAGGTTCTGTCAGGACGACGTCGTCAGACTGTTGCGCCATCTGATACCAGGGTCGGGTCCGAGGGTCAAAGCGGTATTCGGGTACCGGCCTACTGCCAATCTGATGCAGCGACTGATCGAAAAACAGCCACCTGCCGCGCATTGCGTCACCGTCACGCTCGATAGATTGCACCAGAAAATACGTACCTGCGGGCAACTGGTATCCGTCTATCCCACCCTCCGGTACCCGGCGAGCCAGAAAGAACTCCCCATCGGGATAGCCAGCATAGACCGCACTGACGGGGCTCCCATCACGCACAAGTTGAACCAGCGCCGGCAACCTGTCGACCCGATCAGAAAGGTTGCCAGCGCTCACCAACGGATCGTGCACCAGCATTCGCAGGGCGTTTTCGCCGGGCGACAGCAACCTCTCGGCGCGTTCGTCCAGCAGCGATCCAACCTGGTTAGCCGAATCGGTCGCCGCCGCCACCAGCACGGCTCTCGCCCCCCGGTACCCCTGAAACGCCGTGACCACCAACATGGCCAGCAGGCAGACAACAATGGAGACTGCAATAAGTCCCTGAAGCGTTATCCATGGACGTGTCTTCTTCATCTGCCGCCCTTGCTCCCTGAATGGACTGCATGCTGTTGCAATAATAGGCTGAGCATAGCTCAGCGAAACCAAACCGCTGCGACTATTCAGGCCTGTCGGCAACAGACATTGTCAATCATGCATCGTACGGATATTCGTCACTTCGGCTGGTGAATACGCATGCGACAATCGCGCCATCACGGCATCGATTTGCCATAGTGTCGGCTTATGATTCTTTGGAGAGCAGTATGCAGCAGACACATCAACAGCTGATCAAGGTCAACGGCATAAGGCTTAGCGTGCATATCGCCGGCCCAGAAAGCGGCAAGCCGGTCTGGCTGCTGCACGGTTTCCCCGAATGCTGGTACTCCTGGCGCCATCAAATCGCAGCACTCGCGGCGCAGGGCTACCGCGTCTTTGCTCCCGAGATGCGCGGTTATGGCGCAACCGAAGCTCCGGAAGCGGTCGAGGCCTACGATCTGATCACCCTGTGCGCCGATATCCAGGGCGCAATGAACCATTTTGGCCATCAGCAGGTGGCCATGATCGGGCATGACTGGGGCGCACCGGTCGCCTGGCACCTGGCGCTGCTGGAGCCAGCGCGTGTCAAGGCGGTCTGCGGCATGTCGGTCCCCTTCGGCGGGCGGCCCAGGCAGCCGGCCATCAACATAATGCGCGAGGCCTACAAGGACCGCTTCCATTACATTCTCTATTTCCAGAAGCCAGGTCTTGCCGAGGCCGAGCTGGCGTCTGACATTCCGCGCACCATGCGTCTGATGATGCACGGCCTGGACAGCCAGGAGGGTGGCGCCCTGGTGCAGGACAAGCCAGCCGACGCGGCCTGGCTGGACGATTACACCGATCCGGGCAAGCCCCCTGCGTGGTGCTCGGAAGAGGCCTTCGAGGTCTACGTCAAAACCTTTGAACGCAGCGGCTTCCGCGGCCCCGTCAACTGGTATCGCAACTTTGAGCGCAACTGGGAACGCACCGAGCAGCTGGCAGGCCGTCAGATCGAACAACCGGCGCTGTTCCTGATTGGTGACCGCGACCCGGTCGGCACCCTTGAAGCCTATACCATCAAGAAAATGCCGGGCGTGGTGCCGAAGGTTGAGCAGCACGTCATTGCCGACTGCGGGCACTGGATTCAGGCCGAGAAGCCAGATGAGGTAAACAGCTTCCTGCTGCCCTTCCTTGAACGCCACTTCCCCGCAACCTGACAGGGAGACACACAATGAGCCTTTGCGACCTCAGCAATAAGCGCATCCTGCTGACCCAGGCCAGCGATTTCATGGGGCCGGCGCTGCAGCGTACGCTTGAGAACTGCGGTGCTGAGATTATCGCCGACACACGTGATTTTCTGGACCCGAAGGCGCCGCAGAAGCTGATTGCCGAAGCCGGCGAGTTCGACGTGCTGCTGCTCAACCTCGGCGTTCCTGCACCGAGCACACCGGCCGACCAGGTAGCAGACGAGGAATGGGGCCTGCTGTTTCGCCACATGGTCGATCCGCTGCCGCGCTTCGCCCGTGCGGTTCTGCCTGCGATGACTGAGCGCGGCCACGGCAAGATTCTGCTGATGGGCAGC
>CETH01176057.1_pt1 | contig 10664 bp, 9 predicted proteins | sample 361461 | NCBI WGS metagenome assembly CETH01 (sample SAMEA2622695, study PRJEB7988) | marine metagenome | isolation source: saline water (ENVO:00002010), including
CAATTTAAAGCAGCATGCAATTTAGGCGATGTTAATCTTCCATCATATCCGGTAACAACAACAGTTTCACACAAATCTGCATTTGATTCTGATTTTAAAGAGACTATTTCGCCGTAAACTCTACCTATAGTGTATGCTGTATCTTCATTAATATTTTTATTAACTACTCCTCGAATATCATATTCTCTTAGAACTTCAGGATCAAAGTTTACAATTGAAAAATTATTTGCCAATGCCATAATATGTAAAGCCAATTTTTTCTAAATTAGATTTATTATAAATATTTCTCAAATCATAAATTATTGATTGATTTAAATTTTCTTTTATTTTTAAAAAATTTAATTCTCTGAATTCATTCCATTCTGTACAAATAATTATTGCATCTACTTTTACACATGCATCATATGCAGATTGACAATAAATAAAATTAGGAAATTGTTTTTTAGCATTATCCATCGCAGCTGGGTCATAGCAATTTATTTTAATTCCTTCTCTTAATAAAAGATTTGCTATTTTAATTGATGTGGACTCACGAATATCATCAGTATTTGGTTTAAAACTTAATCCCAAAATAGCTATTTTAGATTCATTATTATATTTTTTAGTATTTAAAATTTTTTTTACAATTTGATCTGGACGTATTTCATTATAGCTATTAACAGCATTAATAATTGAAAAATCTACATTATATTTTTTTGCTGTAGAAAAAAATGCTTTCACATCTTTAGGAAAGCATGACCCACCGTATCCAGGTCCTGCATTTAAAAATTTGGATCCAATTCTTTTGTCAATACCCATACCTTTTGCAACATCTTCAACATCAGCACCAACAGCTTCACACAAATCTGCTATTTGATTAATAAAACCTATTTTAGTTGCTAAAAAACTATTTGACGCATATTTTATAATTTCTGAAGCTTCTATAGAAGTTGAAATAATTGGTGTTTGAATAAGTGATAATGGTTTATATAATTCTTCCATAATTTTTTTTGATTTTTCAGTTTGTGTACCAATTATTACTCTATCAGGTTTTAAAAAATCATGAATTGCACTGCCCTCTCTTAAAAATTCTGGATTAGATACTACATCAAATTTTTCCTCGCTAACATTTGATAAAATTATTTTTTTTATTTCTTTAGTGGTGCCAACAGGGACTGTTGATTTAGTTACAACAAGGCAATATTCATTGATTTCTTTACTTATTTCTTTTGCAACTTCCCAAACTGAAGTTAAATCAGCTTCATCTTCTAATCTTTTAGATGGCGTACCAACTGTAATACAAACGATATTTGCACCTTTCATTGATTCTTTTAATGAATCTGAAAATTTCAGCAATTCAGTTTGTTTAATGTGTTTTTCAAGTAACTCGTCCATTCCTGGTTCAAAAAATGGACATTTTGCAGTTTTTAGTATTTCAACTCTTTGTTTATCCTTATCAACACAAACAGTTTCATAACCAAATTCAGCGAAGCAGGCTCCCGAAACTAAACCCACATAACCTGTGCCAACAATAACTAATTTCATTTAACCTTTATAATATCTGAATTTCTATACATCAAACTTATAAGTTAGGTTATTAAATTTTAATTAAAATTGATTAATTTTACTTAAATTTAATCTAAATCAATATAAATTTTGTCATTTTCAACTTTAATTGGAAATGTTTTTAAATCATCACAAGGAGGGTCCAGAACTACCTTTCCTGTTTTAATATTAAAAACGCCTTGATGCATTGGGCATTCAATTTCATCGTCTATTACAATGCCGTTTTCGAGGCTAACATCTTCATGAGTGCAAATACCATCTGTGGCAAAAAAACCATCTTTTATATGATAAATACAGTATGTTTTGTTTTGGTGTTCAAAACTCTTTAAATCTTCAAAGTCTATCTCATTTTTATCACAGACATATATCCAGTTTGGCATAAATAATTGATACAATTTTATAATTTCAAATTTAAAATATCTATTAATATTAAAAAAAATATTTGTACAACTATTATTTATTTTAAGAATTTTATATATATAATATCTATATAATATGAAAAACGTAACAGATTTAAAAATTGGAATTAATAACACTTCTGAAGAATGGTTTAAGCCCACGATTGATAAAAAAATACTTAAAAACTTATCAAAAAGATCTGACTGGCCAGGATGGAAGCATATAATAATTTATTTTTTTTCACTAATATCACTTGGTTATTTATGTACATTATTTTGGGGCACATGGTGGTTCGTGTTATTTTATTTAATATATTGTATTTTTTGGGGTGGTGCTGATGCAATTTGGCATGAATGTGGTCACCGAACTGCATTCAAAACAAGAAAATTAAATGATTTTTTTTATTATATTTCAAGTTTTATTAACAGTTTTGAGCCTGTTAGATGGAGATGGAGTCATTCTCTTCATCATAGTTACACTGCTTCAGTAGATCCTCATGACTTTGAAGTTGATGTAAGTATTTTTTGGAGACCAAAAAACTTAATTAATTTTTTAATTATTTTCATACCTGGTATGGGTTTATTGAATCTGCATAAATCATTACAAAGAGAAATAATTCAGCATGCATTAGGAATTGAAACTAAAGTGATGAAAGAGTGTATACCTAAAGATAAAAAATCAAACTGTATATTCGTTTCAAGATTATTTGTATTTTTATGGTCGTTAATAATTATTTTTTCAATTTATGTTAATTCTTTCCTTCCTATTTTTCTTTTGTTAATTCCTAAATTTTTTGCTACTCCTAATATTATATGGGGCTTAACACAGCATATGTGTTTAAAAGAAGATGTAAAAGATCATCGTTTATCTACAAGATCTGTAAGACTAAATCCAATTTTAAGTTTTATATACTGGAAAATGGAATATCATATTGAGCATCATATGTTTCCGATGGTGCCATCTTATAATCTACCAAAACTACATGAAATAATAAAAGATCAACTACCAAAACCTCAGAGTCTTTTTCAAGCTTATAAAGAAATCATTCCAGCTGTTATTAGAAAATCAAAAGATCCAAATTTTTATATAAAAGTAAATATCCCAACAAATTAATTATTTTTTTTATTTTTAAAAACTGAGCCTCTATCAATTATTTTTGGTTTTGCGAGGTATGTTTTTTGTTTGTAAGATGCTTTATTCATTTCCATTAACATTTCTATTGCCTTAAGCCCTAGAATTTTTCTAGGATGATTAATAGCAGTTAATGATGGATTTGCTATACTGCTTACTACAGGTCCATCAAAAGTTACAATAGAAATATCCTTACCAATTATTTTTTTTAATTGAGAACATGCCTTTATTGCTCCCATTGCTGAATATTCAGTTGAACATATTAAAGCTGTAATTTCTGGGTTTTGAATCAATAATTTCTTAATTACTGATGCACTCTGTTCAGGCTGCTCATTACTAACTGAGAGATAATAATTTTTATTATATTTGATATTAAACTTTTTAAGTGATTTTACATAACCTTGCTTTCTTTGAAAGGCGAAATTATAATTCTCTACAATATTTATATATGCGATATTTTTGTGATTATAATCATTTAAGAAGTTCATTATTAATTTTACACTTTCTTCATTATCTAAGTCTACCCAAGAATAATTTTTTAAACCTTGAGTTCTTCCCCAAGCTACAAACTTAACTTTATTTTTTTTTAGCATTTTAATTCTAGGATCATTTTGTTTTAAGTTATGTAAAATAATTTTATCAACTTTTTGAACATGGATTAACTTTTCATATGCTTTTTTTTCTTCCTCCTGACTATTAGCAAACATCATAAAAAACTGTATATCTTCTGAATGAATTTTATCAGACATTCCTGCAATGAATTCAAAAAATGAAGTTTGATTTAACTGACTAGCATTTAATCCATATAGAGGTATTACGAATCCTAATGTATTAGATTTTCCAGAAGCTAAACTTCGTGCATTTGGATTTGGTGCATAATTATATTTTTTAGCATATTTTATAACTTTTTTACGAGTTAACTCACTTACATCAGAATAGCCACCAAGTGCCCGGGAAACAGTTGTAATAGATAAATTAAGTTTTTTTGCTAGCGATTTGATATTCATGATTTTTTGTCCTCAAATTTTACAAGTTTAGTTGAAAATATGCAAGTATTAGTAATTGACAACCAAAACGTTTTGGTAAAATATGTGCTATACAATTATAATTGGAGGAAAAATGATTAAATCAATTAAAATCGCCTTTACATTTATTGCTAGTATTTTGTTTTTCAATATTAGCGCAAATGCTGGCGGCCATTACACGGGTCCTGATTTAAGTGGACAGAAGGTAACAATGTTTGGTCCTTGGTTAGCTCCTGAGGATGCTACAATGAGAGAGGTAATGGGAATCTTTTCAAAAGCTACTGGCGCAGAGGTTGAATATGGTGGCTCTGATAGTTTTGAACAACAAGTTATGATAGATCTTAAAGCAGGAAGTGCTGCAGATCTAGTTGTATTTCCACAACCAGGTCTAGCTGCAAATGCTGCTGCTATGGGTGGTCTTGCACCAATGGGAAATGATATAAAACAACTTGTTTTAGATAATTATGCTGCTGGTCAATCTTGGGTTGATCTATCAACGTACGCTGATGAAAATGGTAATGATCAGTTCTATGCAATTTTCTTTAGAACTAATGTTAAAAGTTTAGTTTGGTATTCTCCAGATAACTTTGCCGACAATGGTTATGATATACCTGGTACTATGGAAGAATTGATTGCATTAACAGAGCAAATGGCTTCTGATGGAAACACTCCTTGGTGTATTGGATTAGGATCAGGTGCAGCAACTGGTTGGCCTGCAACTGACTGGATGGAAGATATTATGCTAAGAACTCATCCGCCAAGTGTATATGATGATTGGGTATCAAATGACATGCCATTTAATGATCCAAAGGTATTAGAAGCAATGGATTTTTTTGGTACATTTGCACTTAATGATAAATATGTAAATGGTGGATCAAAGGCAGTTGCAACAACTGACTTTAGAGATGCTCCAAACGGTTTATTTACTTCACCTGCTGAATGCATGATGCATCGTCAAGCAAGCTTCATTCCTGCTTTCTTTCCTGAAGGTGTGGAAGCTGGCGTAGATTATGACTTCTTCTATTTTCCAGCATATTCTAGTAAGGATCTTGGTACTCCTGTTTTAGGTGCAGGAACTGTTGTAGCTGCAACTAACGATAATCAGGCAACAGTTGAATTTATGAAATTCTTAATGCATCCAGAGCCTCATGAACATTGGATGGCTAAGGGTGGATTCTTAACTCCTCACAAAGGTGTTGATGGAAGTAAGTATGCAAGTGATACTTTTAGAAAACTTGGAGAAATTCTAACGGGTGCAACTACCTTTAGATTTGATGCATCAGACTTAATGCCTGGTGCAATTGGTGCAGGAAGTTTCTGGACTGGTATGGTTGACTATACTAACGGAAAATCTGCAAAAGATGTTGCTGATGCAATCCAAGCTAGCTGGGATTCCATTAAATAATTATACCTCCGATTCAGGCGAGCAATTTAACTTGCTCGCCTGATTTATTTGTATAATGAAAATCTAGTGACTTTAATTTCCCTACTTTTATATGTTTGTTTAGGAATTCTATTTTTTATTTTTTATTTTCATATTTCTAATTTTATATTGGATTATTTTGTAAACAAAAAAGCAAAAAACTTTTCAAATGAATCTTCTATTAGAGCTTTAATATTTATAGCACCAGCTTTTATAGTATTATTTATTTTTATATTATATCCAGTTTTTGAAACTGTAAGATTAAGTTTTTATGATAAATTTGGAAGAGAATTTGTTGGTCTATATAATTATCAATGGGCAATTAAAGATCCAGAATTTAGAAGGGGTATTTTAAATAATCTTGGATGGTTATTAGTTGTTCCAACATTAAGTACTTTTTTTGGATTAGTTATTGCTAATCTAGCGGATAAAGTATGGTGGGGCACCTTTGCAAAATCAATAATTTTTATGCCAATGGCTATATCATTTGTTGGTGCAGGAGTAATTTGGAAATTTATTTATGAATATAGAGGGCCTGGTGATGAGCAGATAGGATTGTTAAATGCTATTATAGTTTATTTTGGATTTGAACCACAGGCTTGGATTACAATACCTATTTGGAATAATTTATTTTTAATGGCGATAATGATTTGGATACAAACTGGATTAGCTTTAGTTATTTTTAGTGCAGCTTTAAGAGGTATACCTAAGGAAATGTTAGAGGCTGCAAGAATGGATGGTGCAAGCGAATTTAGAATATTTTTATCAATTATAATTCCTTATTTAGAACAAACAATTTTAGTGATTTGGACAATAATAACAATACTAGTTTTAAAAATTTTCGACATCATATTTGCTATGACAAATGGTGAATGGCAAACTGAGGTTCTAGCTAATTTGATGTATGATTGGATGTTTAGAGGTGGAGGCGACTCAGGAAGAGGAAGTGTGTTAGCAATTGTTATAATGATTGGTGTAGTGCCTATAATGATATGGAATATACATAAGCATAGACAGGAGCAAAAAATATAATGAAAAAAAATAATCTCTCTTCTTTTTTAACACAATTACTTTTACTTTTTTTTGTGATTATTTGGATAATACCAACATTTGGATTATTTGTTAGCTCCTTAAGAGATAAAGACTTACTAGCTATTAGTGGTTGGTGGACATCATTGTTCACAACAGAAATAAATGAAATATATAGAATGTCAGGAAAAGAAGATCAAATTAAAGAAGGGAATTATTTTGTTATCAAAGGTAATTTATTTGATAACGAAAAAGGTAAAAAAATACAAAGCTTTGGTATAACATCAAAAAATATTAATGAATTTTTAATTGATGAAATAGCAATATTTAAAGATAAAAGTGAAGTATCAGTATTAGAAAATGGAGATTATTTTTGGAAATCTGAAAAAGAGTTTGAAAAAAAGAAGGGAAAAAGAATTTTTACTACTTCATTAAGCCCACCTAAATTTACTTTAGATAACTATAAAGAAGTTTTGTTTAAAGAAGGTGTGGGTCAAGCCTTTATTAACACCTTAGCTGTTGCAATTCCATCTACATTAATCCCATTAATAATATGTTCTTTTTTTGCATATGCTTTATCTTGGATGAAATTTTTTGGCAGAGATACATTATTAGCAATTATTATAGCCTCTCTTGTTGTTCCTCTTCAGATGTCATTAATTCCTATTTTAACAATATACAATGATATTGGTGCGCTATTTGGAGTAGCAGCAAAATCTTATCCAGGAGTTTGGATGGCGCATACTGGTTTTGGCTTAGCATCTACAACTTTTCTTTTAAGAAATTTTATTAAATCTCTACCTAATGAAATGATGGAGGCAGCTAGAGTTGATGGGGCTACTCATTATGATATTTTTATAAGAATAATAATTCCCTTATCGATCCCAGCTTTTGCTTCAATTTTTATTTTACAATTCTTATGGGTATGGAATGACCTATTGGTAGGTTTGGTTTTTCTTGACCAAGTTCCAAGTGAAATTATATTAACTGCTAAATTAAAAGAACTTTTAGGCTCAAGGGGAGAAAACTGGGAAATACTAACTACTGGAGCATTTGTTTCTATGGTAGTTCCACTAGCTATTTTCTTTTCATTACAAAGATATTTCATAAGAGGTTTAATAGCTGGATCAGTCAAAGGGTAAAAAATAATTTAATTCATTGACATAATTATAGCTTTGGATTTAACTATAATAAATTTTGATAGGTTACATATATGTTAGAAACAAGAAATTATATAAATGGAAAGTTTATAGATACAATATCAAAACAAAATATACCTATACTAAATCCAGCAAACCAGAGCATAGTTGGGTATATTGATGAAGCTTTAGATGAGGAAATAGACCTTGCTTATAATGCAGCATCTAAAGCTTTTAATAAAAGAATACTTCAGGATATGGATGCAGCTAAAAAATCAAAACTGATGAGGCAAGTAGCATCTAAATTAAGAGAGTATAAAAAAAAGAGTTCTATAACTTTAAGTCAGGAGAATGGAAAAACTATTGAGCAATGTGAAGGAGAGTTTGATGGAGCTGCAAATGTTTTTGATTATTATGCAGGCTTAACAGATAAAATAGAAAATAAACTGATACCTTCAGGCAAAGATTCATTTAATTATATTACTCTTGAACCATTTGGTGTTAGTCTACAAATAGTTCCTTGGAATTATCCAATAGCTCTGTTTGCAAGGTCCGTTGCCGTCAGCTTAGTAATTGGAAATACAATTGTAATTAAACCTCCTGAATTATGTCCTATTTCATCAAATATATTTGGGCAAATTTTTAGTGAAGTAGATATTCCCAATGGTATTTTAAATATAGTACATGGACATGGTGAAATAACTGGGAAAAAGTTAGTTGATAATAAAGCTGTGAATCAAGTTGTATTTACTGGTTCACCTGAGGTCGCTTCTGAAATATTAAAAAGAACCGCTGATAGAATAATTCCTTGTCATTTAGAGCTAGGGGGAAAATCCGCTGCAATCATTTATCAAGATGCTGATATTGATAAAGCAGTAGATAGCACTGTTAAAGGAATTTTTAAACCAAACGCGGGTCAAATTTGTGTGGCGATGTCCAGAGTTATAATTCATCCAAAAATAAAAGATAAATATTTAACTAAATTGCATGAGAAAACTAAAAAACTTAAAATCGGCCCCGGTGATGACACACAAACAGAAGTAACTCCTCTCATTTCTAAAGAGCAGCTAAAAAGAGTTTCAAATTATTGTCAATCTGGCATTCAGTCAGGGGCAGACTTAATAATTGGTGGAAAAAAAGTAGATGAAGATAAAGGCAACTATTTTAAACCTACAATTTTTGATAATGTTGATCCTAATTCTACAATAGCCCAGGAAGAAATATTTGGTCCAGTAACCAGTATTTTTAATTTTGAGTCTGAAGAGGAAGCTATTGAAATTGCTAATTCAACTGATTACGGATTAGCTTCAGGAGTTTTTACGGCTGATGATGAAAAAGCTAAATGGACAGCAGATAGAATAGAAGCTGGTATCATTTGGCATAATGATTGGTTTGTTGATGGTGTAAATTTACCAGGTGGCGGTTATAAAAAATCTGGATATGGACGTGATGGCGGTATAGACAGTTTATATAGTTATGGACAAACAAAACGAATTAGTAAACGAATAAATTAAATTAATAAAATGAAGAAATTAACAGTAAAAGATATTCTTAAATGTAAAGGTAATAACAAATTAACTGAGATATATACTCATAACCCTTTAGAAGCTGAGTCATGTGAATTAGCTACAATTGAAATGATAGTATCATCAGAGAAAAATGATATTCAAGGAATTAGAAATGCTGCAAAAAATACTTTTTTAACAGTAGGTTTGCAGTATGGAAAGTATTTAAATGAATTAGAAATTTTAAGGAGATGTTTTAAACTGTATGAAAATGGAGCTGATGCAATATATTGTCCTCAAAGCCATAGATTACTAAAAGCCATAGCAGACGAAGGTATTCCTGTTGTAGGACATACAGGTTTCATTCCCTATAAATCAACTTTTTATGGAGGATTTAAAGCCTATGGCAAAACTGCATCTGAAGCTTCTAAAATTTATGATCAAACATTAAGACTCCAAGATGCAGGAGCTTTTGCGGTAGAAATAGAAATTGTACCATTCAAAGTGGCTGAATATATTTCAAAAAATGCAGAAGTATTTATGATAGGCATGGGCAGTGGCTTAGGTTGTGACGCACAATATTTATTCTCTGAAGACGTACTCGGCTATAATAAAGGACATATACCAAGACATGCGAAAGTTTATTCTGACCTTGCTAAAGATTATGAAACAATTAAGATTAAGGCAATAGAAGCATATAAAAGTTTTAAAGATGAAGTAATAAACTTGAAATATCCTGAAAATAAGCACGACATTAGTATTTCTGAGAGTGAATATTCCAATTTCACAAAAAAATAAAACTAATATTTGCAAGAGAATTATTGATTTAATTTAATTACTTTCATCATTTTCTATTTGACTTCCAAAACGTTTTGGCCTTAACTTAATTTATTATTATAATTAGGAGGAAAAATGAAATTTAGAAACTTTTTAATATCAATCTTATTTCTTTTACCAATATCTTTTATTACTAATGCAACTCCGACAGGACAAGACTTAGGTGACAATTGGTGTTCAAGTGTAAAAATGCATTTTTATGCAGGTGGACCTGAAGCTGGAGGTTTTGCAGGAATAGTCGCTGCAGGTGCAATGAATGCAATTAGAGATACTGGTGCTGATGCTGAAATAATTTATTCAGAGTGGGATTTTGAAAAAATGGTTCGTCAATTAAGAGAATCTGTAGGTTTGGGAGTTGATGCAATTGCCATGATGGGACATCCAGGAGATGAAGCCTTGATGCCACTTGCAAAACAAGCTGCAGAAAAAGGAATATTAATGACCTATCAAAATGTTGACCCTGCTGGTGTAAGAGCAACATATGGTGGTGGATATGTTGGAGCTAATCTAGCAACACAAGGTAAAGCACTTGCAAGAGAAGCTATAAGACAATATGGATTTAAAGCTGGAGATCATGCTATAGTTATGGTTCCACTTGGTGATTATGCAAGAGCACAAAGAGAAGATGGTG
>CETH01026357.1_pt1 | contig 10653 bp, 11 predicted proteins | sample 361461 | NCBI WGS metagenome assembly CETH01 (sample SAMEA2622695, study PRJEB7988) | marine metagenome | isolation source: saline water (ENVO:00002010), including
TTTAATGGTTATTGGGTCGGTAGAAAGAGAGGAAATAGTCTCAGCGTTGTCACTACACGCTATAAGAGTGCATAGAGCACATAATGTGACTGCGAATCGTTTGACATCCATCACTACTATTTTGTGAAACTACTCTGAAGTGAGTTGACGAATTTGGTCTTCGGTGAAACCAATTTCCATCAAAACATTTTCGGTATGTTCACCTAAGCCGGGAGCCACATATGAAGGTTCCCATGGCGTGCCTTCAAAATCGCAAGGTGTTGAGATCATACGCGTGGAAGAAACTCCGTCGGGAACATCAACAAACAAACCTGCGTCAACACTTTGAGGATCAGATAAAACATCATCGACACTATTTACGGGTGCCCAGAAGAAATCCGGTTCGGCGTCGAATATAGGTTCCCATTCGCTTAGAGATTTCTTCGCGAATTCTGCATCAAGTAGGCTGATGAGTTCACCGGCGTTGATTGCTCGTGATCGAGGGTCACCGAACCGTTCATCTTCCATCCATTCTGGGTGCCCAACGACTCTACAAAGTGGGGGCCAATGCCGAAGTCCCTCTAATCCAACAATCCAAAATCGTTTTCCATCTCCGGCACTGTAATTATTTATGGCGACGTTCCCCATGGTCTCTCTTTTCCCAACAGACAACGTCATCCCCCAAAGTAAAGCAATATTCATATCAAAACCAACCGTGTACGCACCTTGCCTATATAGCGAAGTTGAAACAAACTGGCCTTTGCCAGTCTTTTCGCGCGAATACAGTGCAGCAGAAATAGCTGCTGCTGCTGAGATACCGGTGTTATGGTCACCCATCCCGCCCCGTTGGAACGGAGGATTACCATCATCAGGAGTCAGCAAACTAGCAATGCCTGAACGTGCCCAAAATGCGGCGACATCGTACGCTGGCTTATCCGCATCAGCACCTTCATTCCCGTATCCAGTAATTCCGCAATAGATCAACTGATCATTTTGAGAAAGTAGCGTTTCTTGGTCAAGCCCAAGACGCTTTAAAGCACCTGTACGCAAATTCGTGATGAACACATCCGCGCTATTAATCAATAACAGAGCCGCATCAAGTCCCTCTGACGTGCTCAAATCTAAAACGACAGACCTTTTGCCCCTGTTATCTAATTCAAACGGGGGATTGTTAGGCATGTCTCCACCAAGCATTCGCTGAAATGACCTAGCTGGGTCACCCGATGGAGGTTCAATCTTGATTACATCAGCACCCCAATCAGCCAATAAACCAGCAGCAGCCGGTCCAGCAACCCACACACCCAATTCAATTACACGCACTCCTGCCATGGGTCCAGACATCATACCTCCTAACGTAATTCCCATAGCTTAGGTGCATTGCATCAATTAAGTGAATCCTCACCGGAACATATATTCATGCCATTCACACTCGAACAATAAACCTATTAAGAGTTTCTCTGCTACAACAGGAACATGTCAGATCATTACGAATACCCATACCCATCCACGGAACTAGAATCACAACATCCTTTCCATCCATATGACCATCAACGAATCCCCGAACAGGACATGCAAAAGAGAGCAATGTCTTTTTTCGCAGAAATGAACACGCGCAGAAGCATCAGGATGTTCAGTTCCGAGCCTGTACCACAACAACTCATAGAGCTAGCTGTAAGGACTGCATCAACAGCACCATCCGGTGCGCACAAACAACCATGGACATTCGTCGCTACACAGAATAAAGACATAAAGAAAGCGATTCGTGACGCAGCTGAAGAAGAAGAACGAACAAATTATCTACAAAACAGAATGAACGCCGACTGGCAGCGGGCTATCGCACCGTTAGGAACCGATCACCACAAAGAATTCCTTGAAATAGCGCCATGGGTAGTCGTTTTATTCGAACAACGCTACGAAATAGCTAAAGATGGCTCCCAATTGAAAAACTATTACGTCAAAGAAAGCGTCGGAATAGCCGCCGGCCTGTTCATTGCTGCCCTCCATCAAATGGGCCTCTCAACACTTACTCACACGCCATCACCAATGAAATTCCTCAACCACATATTGGAACGCCCAACCAATGAGCGGCCATTCTGCCTATTCCCCATTGGATACCCGCTAGATGGTGTCAAAGTTCCCGACATTCGACGAAAAGAACTTAACGAAATCTTCCATCTTCTCTAGCCGATCATCCACACCGAATGTAAAATAAAATCACGACGCAAAAGAGGGGGAATCAGTGTCACACGATGTAGTCATTACAGGCGGAACAATTGTTGATGGCACCGGCGCTGCAGCATTCCAAGCTGATATCGCAATACGCAACGGCAAGATCCAAGACATAGGGCAAAATCTACCAACAGAGTCCGCAGACGTCATTGACGCAACCGAAAAGATCGTTACACCAGGGTTCGTAGATATTCACACACACTATGATGGTCAAGCAACATGGGACGGGCTTCTTGAACCATCCTCAGGTCACGGTGTCACAACAGTCGTTATGGGTAACTGCGGGGTAGGATTCGCCCCAGTTCGACCAGGTCAAGAAGACTGGCTCATCCAATTAATGGAAGGTGTTGAAGATATCCCAGGAACCGCACTTTCAGAGGGAATGGAATGGGGTTGGGAATCATTCCCTGAATACCTTGATGCACTTGACGGTAAAGAATATGCAATTGATATCGGATCTCAGATAGCTCACGGTGCCATCCGGTCGTACGTTATGGGAGATCGCGGATCAAATAATGAACCAGCAAACGATTCTGATATTGCCCAAATGAAAAAGCTCGTACACGAAGCGATAGACGCAGGAGCACTTGGCGTCTCAACATCCCGGGTACTAGGACACCGAGCAATGAACGGGGAACCAGTACCGGGAACGTTCGCTGCAGAAGACGAACTATACGGTTTAGGTGAAGCATTACGAGATGCTGGCTCGGGAGTCTTTGAACTCGCACCAGCAGGAGCAGATGGGCAAGATCTCGTCAACGCTCCGAAAGAGATGGAATGGATGAAACGACTCTCCGCAACAATTCAGCGCCCAGTCACATTCGCCCTCCTTCAGAACGAAACGGAACCCTCTCTCTGGAAACAACTTTTAGAAGAATCAATAGAAGCAACGGAACAAGGAAGCCAATGTTTCCCCCAAGTCGCCGGACGACCATTCGGGCTGCTAATAGGACTGCAAACACACCATGCCTTTGCAAAAAGACCAACCTTTATCAACCTCGCCCACTTGCCTCACAATGAACTAGTAAAACAGCTAAAGCAGAGCTCAATACGAAATGCAATACTGAACGAAGCTGATACTGACCCGAATCCGGAAATTCTATTTGACGGCATGAGTCGAATGATCCAATCAATGCTTCACCGACTTTACCCAATGGGTGAAATTCCAGATTACGAACCTGACCCAACGAAAAGTTTCGTATCAATAGCGGAAACAAAAAATACGACACCAGAAGCAGTTCTCTACGACTACATGCTCGAAAATGATGGTTTCGCCATGGGAATGATGCCAATCTTCAACTATGTCGACGGCAACCATGACGTAATCAGAGAAATGCTCCTCCACCCTCAAGCCGTATCAGGACTCTCAGACGGAGGCGCACATTGCGGAATGATTTGCGACGCATCAATACCAACATTCATGCTCAGTCATTGGACGCGCGACCGAACGCGAGGAAAAAAACTTCCACTTGAATGGATCATCAAAAAACAAACCAACGATACTGCGTCACTCTATGGGTTAAACGACCGAGGAACACTACAAGCTGGGAAAAGGGCAGACATCAACGTAATCGACTACAACGCACTTACTTTGCATGGTCCTAAAATGGCTCATGACCTACCGGCAGGTGGCAGAAGGCTTCTTCAAGAAGCAACAGGATACGATTACACAGTCGTCGCAGGAATAATAACGAGACAATTTGGGCAAGACACAGGACAACGACCAGGCCGGCTGATTCGAGGTGCTAGGTAGCATCCAAAATGAAAGCCAACGATAGATTCCTAACAACGTGCAAAACTGTCGGCTACGAACCAAAAGTACAATTTTTTCCTGAAGGAACAAAAACAGCATCAGATGCAGCTGCAGCAGTGGGCTGCGACGTCGCCCAAATCGTTAAATCACTTGTCTTTACCGCTGATAAGTATCCAATACTTCTCCTCGTATCAGGCAAAAACAGGGTAGACCCAGACAAAATTAAACTCCTTCTTGATACGAAGAGCTTTGAAATCGCTAAACCTGAAATTGTTCGCTCACACACTGGATTCGCCATAGGAGGAACACCTCCATTTGGCCATGCCCAAAAAATTCAGACAATCATGGACGAAGACCTCAACATATTCAACCAAGTATGGGCTGCAGCGGGAACACCAAATTCGTGCTTTCCCATCACGCCAGCTGAACTTCTTGAAATTACCGGTGCTACTCTTGCAACAGTGAAACCAGAAGACTCGTGAAAACGGTTGAGGAGAAAAAATGGGCATTTGCGAAAATCAAGTAGTCATCGTTACAGGAGCAGGGCGAGGATTAGGGCGATCTCATGCACTGGAATTAGCCAGACAAGGAGCCAAAGTACTCGTAAATGACCTTGGAGTTGAACGAGATGGAAGTCAAGGAAGCGACAGTCCAGCACAACAAGTTGTCAATGAGATCCTTGCCTTCGGTGGTGAAGCTGACGTGAACGCAGCTGACGTCGCTGATTGGCAACAGGCCGCAAGCATGATCCAACAAGCTATCAATACTTGGGGGAAACTTGATGGCCTTGTCTGCAATGCAGGATTCCTCCGTGACCGAATGCTTGCAAGCATGAACGAAGAAGAATGGGATAGCGTCATCCGCGTTCACCTCAAAGGCCATTTCGCCCCCGCCCGCCACGCCATCGCATATTGGCGTGACCAAGCGAAAAGCGGAAATGAAATTGCAGCCCGAATAGTAAACACCAGTTCAGGAGCCGGATTGATGGGCTCCATCGGACAAGGAAACTATGCAGCAGCAAAAGCAGCAATAGCATTGCTAACCGTCCAACAAGCTGCTGAATGGGGGAGGTATGGGGTAACAGTCAATGCTGTAGCACCCGATGCCAGAACCCGAATGACAGAAGGCATCTTCTACTCAACGGATGATATCCAAGAAGGAACTTTCGATGAAAAATCTCCAGATAACGTAGCGCCCCTTGTAGCGTGGCTCATAAGTCCACAATGTGACATAACTGGAAGAACATTTGAGGTTACTGCCGGACAACTCAATGTTTGTGATGGGTGGCAACATGGAGCTGTCGCATCAGTCGGAAACAGGAAAATGGAAGCAACTGAAGTCGCTGACCTTGTGCATCAAAGCATAGAAAGCACACCTGCGCCGGAGGCTGTGTACGGGGCAAACTGACCATACGTTATCTCAGAAAAGTTAACATGGTGGTAACACAATTTCGGTAACTCTCAGCACTGATAGTGTTAATGTTATAAGCAACTTCAATAGCGTTTGGAGAGAAAGCGAAATATACAGATGAAACTACTCACAGCTGTTATCAAACCACACCAGGTAGAAGAGGTTAAAGAGGCCTTGGCACTTTTGGGTGTGCAAGGAATGACTGTCACTGAGGCTCAAGGGTTCGGAAGGCAGGGGGGACACACCGAAACATACCGAGGGACTGAGTACAAAGTAGCCTTTACTCCGAAATCACGACTAGAAATTGTCGTTTCAGACGATGATGCCGATAAAGCAGTAGATGCTGTTCTGGGGGCAGCCCGAACTGGAAAAATCGGAGATGGAAAGATCTGGGTATCAAACGTCGATCGACTCGTCAGAATACGCACCGGTGAAGAAGGCAACGAAGCACTTTAACAAAACTGCCTGTTCGTTGTGTATCATCGATAAGTAACAGAAATTTTCATGCCCTCATATTGATCGCTAAAATGGAGGCACGACTCCCTAAGGTGGAAAAGTGTTACTACAAGAAACCCCAGAACAGCAATCATTTCGAAAAGAAGCCAGAGAGTATTTTGCTAACTTGATGACTGAAGATGTCAGAGACGCTTTGCGTGGCGCCCATGAAACGTCACCTGTTCGACGTGAACTTTTTAAAAAAATGGGCTCAGATGGCATGCTAGGCATCGGATGGCCAACAGAATACGGCGGCCAAGGTCGACCCCCAACGGATCAATTCATCTTCTACGACGAATCAGTCAGAGCAAATGCCCCAATGCCTTTTGTGACATTGAATACTGTTGGACCCACACTCATGGAAATGGGAAGCGCAGAACACAAAGAATTCTTTCTCCCAAAGATTCTTTCCGGAGAAATCACATTCGCTATTGGGTACAGCGAAGCAAGCGCCGGAACTGACCTACTATCACTTACAACCCGAGCAGATAGAGACGGTGACCAATGGGTCATTAACGGGCAAAAGATGTGGACTAGCGGCGCCAACGAGGCAGATTACGTATGGCTTGCATGCAGAACTGACCACGAGGCAAAGAAACACAAAGGAATATCAATCATCATCGTGCCAACCGATGATCCAGGCTTCAGCTACACTCCGATTGTTACAGTTGGCCAAGCTACAACAACAGCGACCTACTACGACGAAGTTCGAGTCCCATACAGCAATTTAGTAGGCGACCTACATGGCGGATGGGGACTCATTGCAAGTCAGTTGAATCATGAACGCGTAGGACTCGCAGCCGTAAGCGTCTTATCGTTCAGACTATTTGACGATGTCGTCGAGTGGGCAGCAACAACCAATATTGACGATGAAACGCGAATTATTGACATTCCATGGGTCCAAATGGATCTTGCAAAATGCAAGGCAAAGCTTGATGCCCTCAATCTCATGAACTGGCGAATGACAACAGCAGTTGAAGCTGGAACACTCCAGCCTTACCATGCATCAACAGCCAAAGTTTATGGAACAGAAAGCGTCGCAGATGTCTATCACCTTCTGCTTGGAGTGATCGGAGCAGCAGGTCACCTCAGGGGAGGAACCCCAGGAGCGATCTTACGGGGCGAACTCGAAGCAGCCGGCCGTTCAGCACAAATTAACACTTTTGGCGGGGGAGTTAACGAAATCCAGCGAGAAATTATCGCATGGATGGGTCTCGGTATGAGCCGCGGGAAACGCTAAAAATGAATTTTGATTTTTCAGAAGAACAAAACGCACTCAAAGACCTGAGCGCGCAAATATTCGAAGGAACCTCAAATTACGATCGTGTCGAAGAAATAGAAAAGACCGAAGAAAGGTTTGATCGGGCAATATGGGAAGAACTAGCGCAAGCAAACTTGCTAGGAGTCGCACTTCCCGAAGATTATGGTGGACTTGGGTTCGGACTTCTAGAACTATGCATCGTTCTAGAAGAACATGGGCGATCAGTCTCTCCCATTCCATTGCTTCAAACACTCGCAATGGGCGCAATTCCAATAGCTGAATTCGGCTCAGAACAACAAAAGAACATGATTCTGCCACAAGTCATAACAGGAGAATGTATCGTCACCGGCGCATTCCAAGAATGGGGAATCAATGACCCCTACAACTCATCGCTCAAAGCTGAAGAAAAAAATGGCGTATGGCTCCTCACAGGTTCAAAGCCTGCAGTGCCAGCAGCAAATATTGCAAACTACATCGTGACTCCAGCAGTAACCCATACAGGCGACATTGCCCTCTTCCTCATCTCAACTAATGAAACGTCCATCACAGTCATAAACAGTTCAACAACAAACCGGGAACTGCATGGGGAAATAACGTTAAACCAACACCAAGCTGAACTGCTCGGAACCATAAATCAAGGAAAACAAGCATTGACATGGACCCTCGAACGCATCCATACAGCCATAGCAGCCTCAGCAGTGGGCTGTTGCGCAAAGGCAACAGAAATGATGGCAGAATACACAAGCGAAAGAGAACAATTTGGGAGGCCACTCTCGCACAACCAAGCTGTAACGCAAAGAGCCGCAGACTGTTACATCGGTACAGATGCAATGCGATTGGTTCTTTGGCAAGCAGCATGGAGACTCGACAGCGGATACCCCGCAGCTGAAGAGGTCCGCACAGCCAAATGGTGGTCCGCAGAAGTCGGACAACAAGTCGTACATGATGTTCAACACCTCCATGGAGGCATGGGAGCCGATATTGATTATCCCGTCCACCGCTACTTCCTATGGGTTAAACAACTAGAAAATATGCTCGGAGGCGGTTCAGCGCAACTCTCAGAACTCGGGAAACTAATTGCAAACAAAGCTAAAGTCGCTGCAGGAGTCGCATAGAAAACCATCAACATGTACATGCCGGAATCCCACACGCAAAAGTTTCCCACATACAATTCCGCAAGGTACGCATACGCAATCCGCCTCCTAAGCGAGGCTGTGGAAAAATCTTCACCTCATAACCCAACGTGTTGCGTGGGTTGGGACGTGACCGACGTAATTGAGCACGCCGAAGTTGTTCTTTCCATGGTCAACAACATCAACGGAGAAGACTCATCAAAAGGCGACCAACCAGCAACTGGTACCTTTATTGCGAAACTCAAAGATGAGATAGAGCAACGATATACACAAGATGATTTGAACCAGCAAATAACGTCACCCTTTGGCGACATGACTCTCGATGAATTCCTCGGCATAATATGGATCGATACGTTCACCCACGCATGGGATATAACTGACGCCAGCAGTGTAGATCACGGTATTCCACCAGAAATGGCGATAGAAGCTTACAAAATAATGCAACCAAGATCTGAAAGCATGCGCGGTCCCGGCAGATTTAACGATCCCTGTAAAACCACGTCCGATGACGCAGTTGATCAGTTTATGGCTTTTGCAGGCCGTAAATCTGTCAACAGTAACTAATCAATCAACGCGAAAAGGCTAACTCAAGACCCGACCGTGGCCATTCAATAGCAACCAATGAACCTAACGCAGATTCGGTAATATAAGCTACATTGTCACCTTCGCGACTAAAAGCAATATTTGTTATCAATGGTCCCTCAACGCTCAAAAAATCATACGATCCATCTGGTCGAACAACCAAAAGACCATCTCGAAGGGCAGCCACAACCACTGTTCCATCAGCTTCAATAGCCATTGAATCAAGAGAAGCTAATGTATTCGCAACACACACTCCTTTACCGCTAGTTAGGACCCCTGGTTCGGAGATGTCATACGCCCATAAACGACCAGTCGTTGTTTGAGCCACATACAATATTCGCCCATCAGGGGATAAACCACACCCATTTGGGTGATCAATATTGTCAATAACGCGTTCTATTGACGAACCGTCAGGAAGCGCATAATAAACAGCACCTTTATCAATCTCTCGTCTACGTTGCTTACCTAAATCAGTGAACCAAAATCCACCATGAACATCAAAGACAATGTCATTAGGGCCACATAGTCGGTCGCCTTGAAAATCTGAGTAGATACTGACAATTTCACCAGTAGTTAAATCAACTCGGTCAATTGACCCTGTGACATATGAATCCGACTGGTTCGCACCTGTCTCACGGTTCATCGGAAATTGCATTCCATTGATTTCAGACCAGACAAAACCACCATTATTACAAACATATATATGTCCATCAGGGCCGACAGCAGCTCCGTTAGGTCCAGCAGATTCCGGATCATCCCATTCTGCAATAACATCAATTGATCCATCAGGCAGCACGCGCGTAAGGCGCGGCCCAGCTATTTCAACGAGAACAATGCTTCCATCATCCATAACGATTGGACCCTCAGGAAATTCAAGACCGTTCGCTACTTCAGTTTGTATCAAAGCCATCTCAGCACATTAATCTATTTAGTCCTCCACCGCATTTTTCATCTAGAATCAAACGCATGTTCATCCAAATCAACGCTTCAGAAAATACTGCAACCATTCAAGAGTCCGAAGTTCTTACATCATTTGAAATTCGTTCACAGGAAACCGACCCGAAACGGATTGCTTCTATCATGAATAACCAATCTTCTGTAGCTGATGACAACCATGTTTGGGTTTCCATTGCATGGGTGCTTCAACAGGTTGAACACAAACACGATGCCGATTGGAAACAACAATTCGAAAACATGATTAGATACGCTGATTCAAAAGGTTGGCTCAACGAAAAGCAAACTCATTTACAAGCACATATCGAGATTGAGCCATAATCATGAGGCAAAAGTTCCGAAACTCTAAGGATTGACGAAAGGCAAATTATGAGAATTGATCACCAAAACTTGTGGGACCTCGTTTTGACGCGCTCAGAAATTAGCCCCGAAGCAGAAATGCTTGTGGACGAGCAGGGCCGAAGGCTAACGTTTCTCCAATACCGAGACCATGCTGAAGAAATGGCTGCTGGACTTCAAGAATTAGGCATTGGTGAAGGAGACGTCGTCGCTTGGGAACTACCAACATGGATTGAGACCGTTATCTTAGCAGCGGCGTTGAGTCGTATCGGTGCAATCCAAAACCCGATCATTGCTATATACCGAGAAAGAGAAGTTGGCTTCTGTGCTCGCCAAGCAGGTGCAAAGATGCTGATCACCCCCGGTGATTTTCGTGGATTCGACTTCGGAGAAATGGGTAAGAAAATAGAGTCAGATATCCAAGAGCTAACTCATATTGCTGTTTCTCCCGGAAATTTCCCATCAGGGCTAAAGGATAACCTGACACCGTACCGTGCCCCTGCGAAAGATGAACTTAG
>CETH01076473.1_pt1 | contig 10651 bp, 7 predicted proteins | sample 361461 | NCBI WGS metagenome assembly CETH01 (sample SAMEA2622695, study PRJEB7988) | marine metagenome | isolation source: saline water (ENVO:00002010), including
CTGGTATTTCTTTATCACTTTTCAGATCTGGCACGGATGATATAGAAGGTAGGAATTCAATGAATCAGCTAACTAGAAAGTCATATTCTACTTCAGATTATTATGGGATGATTTCATTTGGGGTATCACCTGGCAAGTCAATTGCTTTCGGTTTAAATATAAAAGCGTACTATTCTTCAATGAAGATTAATTCTCCTTTTGAAGACCCTATTTCAAATGGAGTTTTTATAGATATTGGTATCATTTATAAAATGCTAAATAAGGCTATTATTGGCTATAAATATGAAAATATGGGTACTACTATGAAGTGGAAAACTGATGAAGGTGGTCATAATCAATTTAGCCATAATGAAAATATTCCAAAAAAACATTCTATTGGTTTTAACTATATAGGATTTAAAAATATTAAATTGATGATTCAGGAAGATTTATTAGTTATTGACAATCAATCATTAAATTACAGAACTAAATTAGCTGCTGAATATATTGTAAATGGGATAGATATGAGGGTGGGATCAATTTATAGTAATGGTTATTTTATCCCAAGGCTTGGACTTGGATTTGAAAAAAGAATGTTTTCAGATCATTTAATCAGCGTTGATTATTCATTAGATTTAGGCAAAGCTTCGGAAGGAATAAATAATAATTTTTCAATTACAATTTCTTATTAAAAATGAAAAAAATATTAGTTATAATTTATATTAATCTTTTAAGCGCTGTTGGGTTAGGTGGCGCATCATTAGAAGTTGATGCTATATCCTTTGCGTATTATGGGTCAGGAATAGCAGCTAACAATAATTCAGCTAATCCTGCTTCAATTTTATCAAATACAAATAACAAATTAACTTTTTCATATAATCAATGGTTTGATAAAGTGAAAGGAAATATGTTAAGGCATGAATTTGATAATAGATATATTTTATTAAATTCATATGAATTGGATGGTATTGATTTATGGGGTGATAATCCAGATATTGAACCTATGGGAACTTTTGGTACACATTTTGTGTCACTTGCATATGGTCATGGTTTAATGCTAAATAATGTTAGATTAGGCATTCAGGCAAGCGGTCTTCATTCTAGATTATATAAAGAAAAAACTACAGCATTGTTGTTTAGTTTAGGCGTCCAATATGAGTTGTTAAATAATGTTAAAGTTGGATCAACATTAAAGAATTTTGGTTATATTGATTCAAATTTAGAAAAAAATAAAATTCCATTTAGTTATGGTTTAGGTCTTGTTTATGATATAGAGAGCATGAGTTCTCAAATTATGTTTGATTATATTAATAATGATTTATCTGGGGAGAGTTTTAAAGTTGCTTTAACTTCGCAATTTAGTTTTTTGAAGTTTATTTTTGCTATTAGTTCAAATAGACATTCAGCTTTTAATTTTGATGATAAGATTTTTATGTCTGGAGGTTTTGAGTTTAAATATAGAAGTCTAGCATTTACATATGGAATAGTTCAGCAAGATAATGAATCATTAGGTTTGCCACAAGCATTTCAAATTACTTGGTACTATTAGATTATGAAAAAAATATATACTATGGTATCAATTCTATTGATTCTGGTAGTATTGTTTTTTTATATAATACCATCTAAGAAAGACTTTGAAGTTAAAGATGTAAAGGGTGTCCTTTGTTTAATAATTGATGATTTTGGTCATAGCAATAATCAATTGGTTAGTGATTTTTTATTTATGCCACCAGACTTCACAATTGCCGTAATACCTGGGTTGTCATATTCTACATATTTGAGTAATTATTCAGATAGTTTAGGGTTTGAAAATATTGTTCATATGCCAATGGAGGCATTTAACCAAGATATGTATAATGATCATCCATATTTATTGAGTAGTAGCTTAAATGAAATTGAAGTTGAAAATAGGATTTCTAATGCATTTATTGAAGTTCCAAAAGCAATTGGCATGAATAATCATCAAGGCTCAAAAGCTACTGAAAACTTGCAATTAATGAAATATGTTGCGAGGTCACTAAAGAAAAAAGATAAATATTTTTTGGATAGTTTTACTAATCCAGAAAGTAGGGGTTTTATCACAATGAGACGGTACGGTGTTAAAACTGAATTACGTCAAGTATTTTTAGATCACATCGAAACAGTTGATCATGTACAAGCTCAATTAGATAGTCTAGTCATGTTATCACATGCGATGGGGGTAGCAATTGGGATAGGGCATGTTAAACCAATAACATTGGAAGTATTAAAACGAGAAATACCTAGATTGAAATCTTTAGGCTATGAATTTGTTAAACTATCAACAATTGTAAGGTAAAAAATGGGTTCTATAATTAAAAATAACACAATTGTAATATCTAATCCTATATCTGATGAAGTTATTGATAAGATTGATGTAACATCTCATGAGCAAATACATGAGATTGTTCAAAGATCAAAAAAATATAATCAATGGTCATCATTATCTATAAATGAAAGATGTAAGAAAATTAAAATATTTAGGAAAGAAATAGTTAAAAATAAAGATGAAATTTTAAAAGTAATTATAAAAGAAACTGGCAAAAAAGAGTTTGACGCATTTATAGAATTGTTCACAGTTTTAGAACATTGCAGAGAAATAACAAAAATAGCTAAAAAAAGTTTACGAAATAAAAGTAGATCTACAGGGTTGTTAAAAAATAAAAAAGCGTATGTACAATATGAACCTCTAGGCATTGCCGGTATAATATCGCCATGGAATTTTCCATTAGCAACTCCATTAACAGCTACTATTGATGCCTTGTTAGCTGGAAACAATGTGATATTAAAACCCTCTGAGCATACACCCTTAACTTCTATGCTTATGAAAGACCTGTGGGATTCATCAGTTAGGTACAATGATGCTTGGAATGTTGTTTATGGAGCTGCGCAAGCAGGTGAAATCATTGTTAGCTCGAAATATATTGATGTTATTTCATTTACAGGAAGTACCAAGGTAGGTAAAGAAATTGCTAAAAAATGCTCAGAAGTACTTAAGCCAGTAATTTTGGAGTTGGGAGGTAAAGACCCAATGATAGTTTTAGAAGATGCTAATTTCGATAGAGCTATTAAATCAGCAATTTTCGGTGGGCTATATAATGCAGGTCAGGCATGTATATCTGTAGAAGAGATATATATAGAAAGCACAATTTTCAAAAAGTTTTCTGATTGTATAAAAGAAAAAGTTTTAAATATGTCTGCAGGTGAAAATGATTCAGATGATATTGGAGCCATTATAACAAAAGAGAACTATAAAAAGATCAATATTCATCTCGATGAAGTACCTAGTGATAATAAGATTAGTGGTACTATATCAGGAAAAGGCATGTTTATTGCACCCACTATTGTAACTAATGTGAGTGATAATGCTAAGATTACAAATGAAGAAACATTTGGTCCAGTTATATCATTAAAATCATTTAAAAATGAAGATGATTTGATAGAGAAAATTCATAAAACTGGATATGGTTTAGCTGGTAGTATTTTTGGGAAAAACAAAAACAGGATACGCAGGATTGTATCAAGAATTAAAACAGGAAACATGTCAATAAATGATGTATTTACACATTATGGCATTACATCTTTACCTTTTGGAGGTGAAGGGAATAGTGGTTTAGGAAGATTACATGGAAAAGAGGGTTTGCGGTCATTTTCTAGAATAAAAAGCATTGTTGAGAATAAGTATACATTTTTTGATGAGCCTTGGTGGTTTAATAGAAAAAAGAGTATAGAAAATCTTCTAAATAAGGCAATTAGTTTTTATAAATGGTAAAACAATAATAAATTATTGTTAGTCATTAATAATATAAATAAAATAATTCAGCTAATACTAGAAAAGGCCACTATGAAACTATTAATTAAATTTATTTTCTTAACAATTATAACTAATTCTTTTTTATTCCCATCGGTATCATTATCACTTGATTGTCAAGGGAATTTAAATTATTCATCAACTGTAGAGATACATGGATTTCAATTTTCTCATAATAGTTGTGTTGATCCAGATTTTACATTTTCTGGTGCAGCTATTGATAATGGTTTTACTGTTTCAGCAAGTGGTTCAGTAGTAATTGCATTTTCTTTAACTGGTTCAACAATTCCAGCTGGTGAGGGAGTACTAATTGATGGTATCGAATGTGATGATATAGATAATATATCAGACTTAGTATTCTCTGGGCCTGTTGGAGGTGATAGTGGTGGTGCTTCATTAGATGTGATATATGATGAATTTACTGATAACTGTTATTTAGATATTCAAGAACATACGCTGCCATTTGAATTAGAGGTTAATGATATTTATCCTAACCCATTTAACCCAACATGTAATATTAATTATTCTATTCCAAGTTATGGCATGGTTAAGGTTGCATTAATTGATATTAATGGCAGAGAGGTCCAATCGCTAACAAATGGCATGTTATCAAAGGGTAATTATGACATAAAAATTGATGGAAATAATTTATCTTCAGGCATTTACTTTTTATCAATTTTACATGATAATAACCAATTGGTTAGGAAATTATCATTAGTTAAATAGCACTCAATTTTTGATTAAATAAAAAAAGGCTCATTTTTATGAGCCTTTTTAGTTTTATGGACTAAAATTAATTCTTAAATTAAGTGTCCAACCTTGCGTGCGATGTGCAAAATTAAATTAGGAGGAGTAATGAAAAAAACTGCATTTTTTGTATTATTATCTATGTGTTTTACACAATCACTGTTTATATCAGAATATATTGAAGGAAGTAGTTACAATAAAGCTGTAGAAATATATAACCCTACTTCAAGTTCTGTTGATTTGACTGGTTATGAATTATGGAAAATTTCTAATGGAGGAGATTGGGTTGAAGGTTCTGGTAATAATGTAGTATTATCAGATTATGTATCTACACTTGGTGCAAATGCTACCTTAGTTGTTTGTAGTAATCAGGCATGGGATGAACTATTAGCTCTATGTGATATTCCAGTTGGTGGGCAGACAACAAATTTTAATGGAGATGATGCGGTTGGTTTAGCATATAATGGCTCGGTTATTGATGCAGTAGGAGAAGAAGGAGATGACCCTGGAAGTGGTTGGGAGGTTTCTGGGGTAGCTGATGCTACAAAGGAGCATACGCTTGTTCGTAATCTTTCAGTTACATCTGGTAATATGGATTGGGCTAGTTCTTCTTCATCTGAATGGACCGTATTTGACCAAAACACATTTGATTATTTAGGCTCACATGGTGAGCTTGGTGATATATCTGGTTGTATGGATTCTGAAGCAGCAAATTATAATCCAAATGCTACTGTTGATGATGGTAGTTGTTTGTATCCAAGTAATGCTACATTGTACGAAATTCAATATTCTTCTTCAGCTACAGGTGACCTTGAATTAGATTGCTATCCATCACCTTTATCAGGTCAGATTGTAACTGTAGCAGGTGTAGTAAGTGCTGTAAAGCCAGGTGATTTTCCAAATTTCTTTATTCAAGATCCAAATTCTACAAGTTGGGGTGGAGCATATGTTTATGATACATCAGTTCAACCTAATGTAGGTGATGAAGTTGAGATTACTGCTTCTATTTTAGAATATTATGGTGTGACTGAATTAACAAATGTTTCAAGTTTTTCTACCACAAATACAGGGGTTGATGTTACTCCTATATCTTTATCCACTGGAGATATTGGTTTGGCATGTAGCGAATCAGGAGAACAATATGAAGGAATGCTGATTGAACTATCTAATGCAACTGTAGAATTAACTGATGAATTTGGATCATGGTATGTAAATGATGGGTCTGGTATGACTTTAGTTGATGATTATTTTTATAATGGAGAGGATTGGCCAAATCCTTCTGCTGGTGAGTTGTTTACAAGTATTGTTGGAGTTGTTCATTATTCATATGGAGAATACAGAATTTATCCACGCTCAATTTCAGACATAGCTGTAGATTTAACTTTACCTATTGCTAATGCTGGAGATGATCAAGTTGTATCTCCTGGAGATTTAGTAACTCTTGATGGTTCAGGAAGTAATGACCCAAATGGTTCAATTGTTGCATATGAATGGGTGCAAACCGCTGGACCAAATGTAAGTCTTTCTGATAGTGAATCTGCAGTAACTACATTTACACCATCAGAGGCAGGTGATCTTTCGTTTAGGCTCAGTGTTTATGATAATGACTTTAATGTAGATGAAGATTATATAAATATTTCAGTGATTGTTATTGAAGAAACAAGCTTGTATGATGTTCAGTACACTACAACTTTAGAAGGTACATTTGATAATGATTGTTATCCATCACTTTTAAATGGACAAACAGTAACAGTGACTGGTGTGGTAAATGCAGTAAAGCCTGGTGACTATCCAAATTTCTTCATTCAAAACCCAGCAGGTGTTGCTTGGGAGGGAGCATATGTATATGATACTACCGTACAACCAAGTGTTGGAGATGAGATTCAAATTACCGCATCTGTTATGGAATATTTTGGGGTAACTGAGTTAACTGATGTTACTAGTTTTTCTACTATAAGTTCTGGGGTTGCAGTTAACCCAGTGCAAGTGTCAGCAGGCGATATTGGTTTAACATGTAATGCATCAGGTGAAATGTATGAAGGTGTTTTAGTGCATTTAAGTAATGTAACCGTAGATTCTGTAGATGAATATAATACTTGGATAGTAAGTGATGGAACAGGGACAGCTAAAATTGATGATTATTTCTTTGATGGTGCCTGGCCTACGCCTGCTTCTGGTGAAGTATATCCTAATATAGTTGGAGTTGTTAGTTATTCTTATGGTGAGTATAAAATATATCCAAGAAACTCTCAAGATTTTGAAGAAGTTTCAAATAATTGTACAGCAACAGGAGATATAAATTCAGATGGTACTGTTAATATTCTTGATGTTGTAGGTATTGTTTCTTATGTATTAGGTCAATCAAGTTTTGATGATTGTCAAGTTCAAACGGCAGATTTAAATACTGATGGATTAGTTAATGTACTTGATATAGTAGGTGTTGTCAATATTATTTTAAATTAATGATAGATTAAGTTGAAAAAAATATTATTATTTTTAATTGCTGCGTTATTCTCTAGTGAACATTTACAGTTCACTAGAGTTGTTGTTAAACCGGATAAGGCAGAACTGATTTCGATTTTCAATCCAACTACAGAATCGATATCATTAGCTGAATATTATATTTCAGATAGTCCTGATTATTATAAGATTCAAACAGAAAATAATTTGTCTCCTGGTAATTTTATAAATGACTTTCTAGCAAAGTTTCCTAATATTGAAATTGCCGCTGGTGATTCACTAGATATTGCTATTCATCCTGATTATGCAGATATTTATTTAGATAACTTTGTACCTGATTTGCTACTGCAAACTGATTTACAAGAAACTGAACCAGGTTCTCTTGGAGCAGGTGGTCAGGGAAATAGTAGTTATGCAAGATTAGATAATGCACAAGAATGTCTAATGTTATTTAAATGGGATGGTAATACAAATAATCCTGTTCAGGATATTGATTATTTTCTATGGGGTGGGGTTGCACAGGCTGTAGATAAAACAGATGAAGCTGGTTATTTAGAAGATACCCCAGCAAATCAACAAGACTATTTTTCAACTATCCATGATGACTATTCATCGTATTTTAGATTAACATTTAATGAAGCTGAAGAATTAAATGGGAATGGGTACAATGGTCACGATGAGACAAGTGAATTATTTAATTCAACATGGCATATTTTAGCATCCCCTGATGTATCTACAGGTTGTACTGATCAAGTAGCTATGAATTATGATCCACAAGCTGAATTTGATGATGGAAGTTGTTTAATTGGATTTCAAGATATAATGTCTGGACAATACACTTGTCAAATAGATTCAAGAGATGCATGTGCAAATGGTCAAGCATTAACCTCTTGTCCTATTGTGCAAATTCAGGGCACCCTTATATCTTTTGGTGATTATACACTAAATCTTGGGCCATATGCATTTAAACTTGAAGATGATGATTCTTATCGCTTGGAATTAACTATTTGGCCGAGCACTTGGGATCTTCCGAATGACCCAATTCAAGGATATTTAACGCAGCCACCTTTTTATGATTATTTAGTTAGAGCTAGAGGTAATGTCTTTGAATATAATGGGAATAAACAAGTGTATTTATGTGGTCCAGATGATATCGAAGTTATAGAGTCATATAATGTTGATGGGGTATTTGTTTCTGAAGAAATTATTAAAGCTAGCATAAATCCTGAGCCATATGTTATAATACCTACATTAGGTGAAACATTAGATTATTCATATTCATTCCCATCAAATTCAAGGGTGATTATTAGGTTGTTTGACATATCTGGTAATTTTATTACTTCTCTTGAAGATAAATTTTTTGAAAGTTCTGGTACAATTCATAGAATTGAAAATTCATCAGCATGGGATGGTCGAGATCACTTGGGTCAAATAGTTAACCCCGGTGCATATTTGATGCATCTAGAGGTTATTAATTTTTCTGATGGCAATAGTCAGACAGATACTGCACCTGTAATTGTTGGAGTAAAAAATTAATAATGTATAAATTAATCATAATATCTTTATTTATTTTTGTTCATGGCCAAACGATTAGTGATAATAGATATATTGGCTATGATGCATCATCAATGGTAGGGTCAACTGTAGCAAGCCCGAAGAATATGGATGGTGTATTTAGTAATCCAGCTAGTATTGCAAATGTAGATTGTAAATCAATATCGTTTGGTGGTGGAAATTTATATGGTCTTTCATGGTTACCAAATTATTATGGTAGTTTTGTTTTTAAGTTACCTTTAATAGGAAATTTTGGCATTGGATATCATGATTTAGGTATAACATATATGAATACAGATTTATCTAAAGAAAGTTCAGTTGTTATTTCTAGTGGTAGGTATATTCTTAATGATGTGAATTCTAAGTTATCTTTTGGGTGGGGAGTTAACTGGATGTCATGGAAAACAGGAAAATCAGCTGGTATTTCAGGTGATGGAATTAATGGATTAAGTGCTCAAACTGTTTCTACGTATGGAATTAATTTAGGTTTTCAAGCTTCTTTAAGGGAAACTTATAGGTTTGGAGTATTTTTGAAAAATATAAATTCTCCAGTTATAGGTAATGGTCTTTCTCAACAAGAACTTTCTAGAAGGTTAGATGCTGGTGTTTCTTATGTGCCATTACCAGATGTAGAAACGACCTTTACTATAAGTCGACAATTAGGTATGCAAAATATGGTTTTTAGTGGAGGATTTAAGTATAAACTGAATAATATTTTTGATTTTCAATTAGGAGCACAGTCTAATCCTAATAGATTTGGATTTGGATTTTCAGCTGACATTAGAAATTTGATTTTAACATATTCTTTTTTAAGCCATCCAGTACTACCATCAACAAGTCAGTTTGGCGTAAGGTATAATTTTTAATGAAGCTATTTTTATTTATAATTATTTCTTCAGTTTTATTGAGCGCTAAAATTGATTTAAATACAGCAACTGCTAAAGATTTAGAAGGGTTGCCTTTATCAAAATATCAAGTTGAGTCAATTATTATTCATAGAAATCAGATTAATGGGTTTGATACAGTATATGATTTGCTTCATATTGAAAATATATCGATATCTGATATACATTCAATTCGTTCATTAGTATCAGTGGATAAAGAAAAAAAGAATAATATTATAATGGATAATTATAAAGTGGAGCGTTGGATATTTGATGAAGGAGGTTCTAATGGCATGTCATCAATATGGTTAGACAAAATAATTGATCCACAAAATGTTAATGATATGAATTATGATGATTTATATTCTTTACCAAATTTAACACCTATTGATGTTACAGCTATATTAAAGCAAAAAGATAGAGGTTATATTAGTAGTGATTTTGAGTTAAAAAACTCACCTGGAATTAGTTATTATGGGTATAAAAATGTAAGAGATTTTGTTACATATCAGCCAGCAGATGATCGAGTTCATTTTAGGCTAAATTCAATTATAAGAACATTACCTATTACCAATAATCCAGATGATGGTGAATATAATACTATATTTAAGGATAATTCTTTACCTGAGAGATTAATGAAGTTTTCTATTTCATTTAGTAATAAATTGAAATTGGGAGGTTCTTTTCATAAATATATGGGACAACCTAATAATATTAATTCAAAAAAAATGTTTATAGAATTTAATCAGTTGCCCCTTTTTGGGCTTCGGATAGACCAGTTGATTTTAGGTAATTTTACAGCTTCTTTTGGACAAGGAGTAGTTATGAGTACTACTGATCATTTTAGTCCTAGGAGAACAGGTTTTGGATTTAGTAAACAAGTTTCTGGGATAAAATCTGATCAAACTAATTCAAATCAATATGTAATGAATGGTTCAGCCTTTCAGGTGTCTCATCGAAATTTTAGAGGGGTTATGTTTGCATCATATAATGCTAGAGATGCAGTTATTAATAATGATGGAAGTTTTACTAGCCTAATAGTAATGCAACCTAGATTGCCTTATGGTGTTTACGGTATTCAAAATCAGGATAGTTCAACAGTAAATGCAAGAATAACTTCTTCAGTTAATGAACTTACATGGGGAGGTAATTTAAAATTAATTCCATTTCACGGAACACATATAGGATTTACATTATA
>CETH01066348.1_pt1 | contig 10648 bp, 11 predicted proteins | sample 361461 | NCBI WGS metagenome assembly CETH01 (sample SAMEA2622695, study PRJEB7988) | marine metagenome | isolation source: saline water (ENVO:00002010), including
TTTTTGCTAAAGACTCATTGGATTTTTGACTATCAAAAACCGAAGATTGATTTGATTGTTCACTATCAAAAGCAGAAGATTGTGTACTAGATAATTGGTCAACACCAACAGCAGATTGAACAGACTTTGTAAAATTTTGTAAACCTAATAAAGCAGCAGGGTCTAGAGCTTCTTCAGATTTTTGTGATTGTTGTGATTGTTGTGACAAACTACTATCAAATGGGCTTTCACTATCAAATGATGAACTTATAGAACTAGGATTATATTCTGTAGGATTATATTCTTCCGCCATATTTAATAATATATTATTAGATTAAACTATAATTTTGTAGAATTATATTTATTTTTTTAAGTATTTCTATTCTTTCTAAATTATAAGGTCTAATTTTTTTTAAACATTGTTCATAAGATAGCCATTTTAATTGACTAACTTCACTTTTTTGATAATTTTCATTAGAACAATCATTATTAATAAAACCTAAATAGTATTTATGTTTATAAGATTTAAAATTTGAACCAACAAAATATTCATCATAAGGAACAATGTTTGTTATAACTGTTAAAGTTTGATTAGGATAACCAGTTTCTTCACTCCATTCTCTAATAGCAGTTTGTAAATCTTTTTCTCCATAGTTTCTTCTGCCTTTTGGGAATCCCCATTCAGGAGTATCCCAACTAGTTTTACTATTTTTAATTAAATCATTTAAATCATAATTATCAGATTCATTAAGTTGTATACCTCTTTTAATTTGATGAAATTTATTAATAGCATTTTTTTTTTCAATTCTATATTGTAATCCTAATTCATCATTCCATAATTTTTTCCATAATGTATCAAAATCAGATGTTAATAAACGTTTTTTTTCTATAAGGGTCATTTCATCAATTAAAGTTTGAATATAATTTTTGTTATATAATGGATATTTACCTCGTAAAAATTCAACATAACCCAATGAGTCTTTTCTACAAATCATTAAAAATTCAAATTGTTTTTGTTTTCTAATAGAAATAATACCATAACTAGTAATAGGATTTTTACAATTATTATAAATATGTCCACTTTTACCACAATTATTACATATATTATAATTTTTATTAAACATAATTATATGTTAAAATGAATTTGTTTTTATATATTTTACTTATAATATGAGTTTAAATAATAATTTAAAAAAATTGGAACCCAAAATTTGGTTAACAAATTTATTTTTTACTTTAGAAACAATAGCAATTTATTATCCAAATAATCCAAACAAAGTAACAATAAAGAAATATTATCATTTAATTCAAAATTTACCAGTATTTATTCCTGTAGCTCCGATGGGTAGTTATTTTTTATCTTTATTAGATAAATATCCAGTACAACCATATTTAAATTCAAGAACATCATTTATGAAATGGGTATTTTTTATAAAAAAGAAAATTTACAAAAAATTAAAAATGGAAGTATTTGATTTTTATGAAAATTTAGAAATTTATTATAATGCATATAAACCGAAAGAATTAATAGATAATGAAAAATATAAAGAAAAGAAAAAATATATTCAATCATTTTTTGTATTAATGATAAGTCTTTCAATATATTATTTTTATAATAAATAAATTATATAAGAATGAATACAAAATTAAAACTAATCATATTTGGTATTACTGGATTTTTAATAGCAAATACATATTATGATGGTAAATATACAAAAATGTTAATGGGTTGGCAAAAATATTATAAAATGGCAATGTTTGCATTTAGCGGGTTATCATTATATTTATTTATAAAGAAACATCCAAATCATTCAAAGGATGCTTTATTAACTGCATCAAATTTAGTAAAATATATACCAGTTGATAGTGATACATCAAATTTATTTAGTAAGTTTTTATCAAATACAAATAACGATAATAATTTTAATAATATAAATGTAAGTCCCCAAATGAAAAGAATGTTACATTCTGGGAAGGGTTCAATAACTCGTTCAGTAAGTGAAACAAAAAAAAAGTATGTAGCTTCATCGCAACAATGGAAATGTGGTAAATGTGGAAATATGTTAGACGCTACCTTTGAAGTAGATCATAAAATAGAGTTACAAAATGGTGGTACAAATCATGTTAATAATTTATGGGCTTTATGTCCAAATTGTCATAGACAAAAAGGATTAATGAATAAAATCCAACAATAAAATATAAGTTTAATATATTATGAGTGATACATATAAACCAGATATAAAAAATATATATGAAACAGGTGGTATATTTTTTGAATTTTTTAAAACAATACCAAGTTGGACATCAGGGATACCAGGGGTAGGATGGGTATTAGATTGGGTATTATATATTTTAATAAAAGTTTTTAGTATTTTAGCGATTCCAATTAGACTAATTTTCTTTATATTTTCTGACCCAAAAAAATTTTTAGATATTTTGGGAGATTTATTTTCAAATATAATGGATAATTTAACAGTTTTTACAAGTTGGAATGTTTTAAAATTTATTTTTTGGTCTTTATCAATATTTTTAATTATTTGTTTTATACCTTTTAGAAAAATGTTTGAAAAATTTAGCAAATCAACAGTTATCAAATTAGGATATTTTATTAGTATCATCACGATATTTATAGTTATACCATTTAGTCTATTTTTTATTTCAGATAATAATAAAGACTGGGAAAAATTTATAAATGTTATAAAAAACTTTCCATCAGGAACATATTTTACACCAGGATATTTTTGGCCAAATTTATTATTTTATAGTATTTTATTTTTATCACCTTTATTATTTTGGTTATTAGGTGCAGAAGTAAATAATGGTTTGTTTGGTGGTCCAATAGCACCAAATACTTCGCGATTTGAACAAATTTTAACAGGTTTACTTAACATTCCAGGAGTTTTATTTACTATACCATTATTTGGATTAAGTTTATTTACTTTAATAGCTTTATATTATTCATATAAAAACATATCAAGTTTTAGAACATTAACTTCACCAAATGATATAATAAATGTAATACTTACAAGTTTATTATTTTTAGGATTAATGTATTGTGTATATAAAATTTATCAGAATCAAATACCAACAGGTAATAATTTAAATATAGCATTAATAGTATCATTTTTAGTATCTATTTTATTATTTTTAATAAATATTTTAAAACCATTTGTTCCAAATTTACCAAATATTCCAGGATTAAATCAACTATTATTATTTTTTTATGGTTTTTGTGCTTTATTTCTATCTTTTGTAGTAGTATTTGGAATTCAAAAAGTAACAGAGAAATTTGGAGGGGGAACATTTTTTGAGTATATTATAAATCATAAATATAAATTTTGGGGATTATATAGTTCTATTTTATTTATAATAAATTATTTATTAAATCATGTACGTTCACATAAATGGAGTGAATTTTTTGGTAAAAAACAAGATGAATGTAAGAAGGATCATAATTATTCTGATAATGAAACGGAAAGTAGAGGATATAAGGAATGTATGAGGGAGGCAAATGAAACAGAAAAAATAAATATGAATGTATCACAAATAGTATGGGTATTATCTTTTATAATTATGTTATTTGGGACAATTTTAATAGATGTAAATAATTTTATAAAAGTATGTAATACAGATAATTTTGTAGTATATTTACTAAGTTTACTTATTATATTAATATTTTGTTTTATAGTATTTCAATCATATTCTGAAAAATATAATCCAAAATCAAATGAAAATGGGGAAAAAATAAACCAAAGATATAATAATGATGATATCATTTCATCAGGAGCTTATGTACCTGGGAATTTTATATTTACAGCAGCAGCAGCTTTAATAATTATAAGTTTAATAAGTTCAATAGGAGGAGTAACAATGGAAAAATCACCTTATGATAAAAATTATTCATGGAATGAAAAATTATCATGGTTAGCTAAAATGAGAAATAGAATGTTAGTATTAGGACTTTATGGATTTTCATTTTACATATTTTTTTGGTTCATAGGAAAAACATTTAATGAAACTATGGATAATAATACATTTAATAATTTATTTATACTTTTAGGTGGAGGTATTTTACTAAGTTTTTTCTATTTTTATGGAGATAAATTATTTCCAGAACAAGGTTTTTCAAGAATTATTTTTAATATGATTTTAATAATACCATGTTTATGTCAATTATTATTAGTAAGTATATGGAAAGATTTAAAAAATACTCCTTCAATAGTATATTTAATTTTATTAGTAGAAGTAGTATTAATAAGTATTTATGTGTTAACATCTTCTTTAGCAAGATTTTATGTAGAAGATTATTTTATTATAAAAAATTCAAAAATTAAGGTAGAAGAGGGAGGAACTATTACGAAACAATATGGAGATGAAACATGTAATAGAAAATATAAAAATAAAGGTATAATAGGAAAAATAATAACAAAAAAAGAAGGTAGTATAGAAAAATCAAAAAAAATATTAGATAATCCCCAATATTTAGATAGAGAAACTATACCGGGTTTTATAGTAAGAAATAAAGAAACGAAAAATGAAAAAGATGATTTATGTATGAGTCAAAAATATAGACATAAATCAGGTGTTGAATCCCAAATAATTAAACCAGAAAGTGTAAATAAAGAAAGAAATGCGAGATGTGAAAAATTAACTTTAGATAATTTATTTTTAAATAAAATAAACGTAAGACAAAACTATAATTATGCCTTATCTTTCTGGGTATTTTTACATACACAAGGTTCAAATTATCGTGAAAGTTATAATAAATATACAAATATTTTAGATTTTGGAAGTTATCCAATAATAGATTATAATATATCAACAGATACATTAAGAGTAAGAATAGGTGTTAGATTACCAGAAAAATGTAGAACAAAAAATAGAGATACTTGTTGTAATGGTAAAAAGGCAAAGAAAACCGTAGGTGGTAAAAAATTAAAGGATGGAGAATTAAATATGATAGAATTATGGTGTCGTGAAAATATGACAATAGGCAATCCTATGCCTGATGAACATTATCTAACTGTATTTGAAAAAGAAGGATTATTAAAAAGACAAAAATGGAATAATATTGTTATTAATTATGATTTAGGGGTTTTAGATATATTTATAAATTCAGAATTAGTTGGAACATGGAAAAATGTAGTGTCATATCAAACTTCAAAAAAAATAAAAATAGGTCAATATGATGGGATAGCAGGAGGTATATGTAATGTAATATATTATCCAACGGCAATTAAATTATTTCAAATACATAAACATTATAATTTATTAAAAAGTACTTCCCCTCCATTAATTTAGAAATTTTTAAAAAATTTTTAATAAATTTCTAATTGTATAATATATATTATGAACGTGAAGAACATAATTTTAGGATGCTTTGTATTGCTAATATTAATTATATTATATTACTGGTTTTTCCAAGACACCGCAAAAGTTAATTTAACAACACTCAAAAAGGCGGATACTCATGAATCCCATGATGGTGAAAAGGCACCCTTTACTTCCGATTGGACATGGAGTTTCTGGGTTCATATAAGTAATTTTAATTATAATTATGGAAAAAAGAAAACCATATTGTTTAGGAGAAATGATGATAGTAGTTTTGGAGAAGATAAGTTTGTAAATCATTTTTATTTAGACCCATATCAATCTGATTTAACAATTAAAACACAATGTACAAAATCCGGTACGGAAGGTAATAATTTTCAAGCACATTTATGTAAAGTAGAAAATATACCATTACAAAGGTGGACGCATATTTTAGTTTCATATAGAGCAAGAGGATTAGATGTATATATAGATGGTAAATTAGTAAAAACATGTGTATTACCAGGTAATTTTAAGATTCCTGATGAAACAAATACAAAAGTTCATTTATGTCCATCAGAGAAATTAATTACTAAATCTGGTGATGAAAATATGGGATTTAGAGGTCTTTTAGGAACAGTAAGATATTATAAAAAAGCGGTCCAAGCTAGAGAAGCATATCAAATATATAAAGAAGGATACAGTGGTGGAAACTGGTTAAGCGACTTATTTAATAAATACAAACTTAAGATTGCATTCCTTGAAGATAATGAAGAAATAAATTCCTTCTTATTATAATAGTAATTTTCTAATCTTTAATTATATATAATGGCAAGCACAAAAGTATCTTTTACAGAAGGTTTTAATAATCCAATGGGGCAAGGATTTAGCAATTTTGGCCAAGGTAATATGGTATCAGGGTCTAAAGAATTTTTAATGTCTAATACTTTAGTTGCTAAATTAGCTTTCCTACTTTTGGTATTAATTGTTTTTTTTATATTGTTAAGATTGATAATTCAAGGTATAGTATGGTGGAATCAAGATGATCCAAATCCTTGGATTATTGCTTGTAGAAGAGATGGTGATAGACAAAAATCTATTTCTTCAAATCCTAAGATAGCAAATTCTATTCCTATTTTAAGGTCTTTTAATGAAAGTGAAGGATTAGAATTTACTTGGTCATTATGGATGTATGTAAAAAAACCACATGCTGCAAATAGTAGTGTTAATGAATCAACATATTATCATATATTTCATAAAGGTAATGTTTCTGGTGGAGGTTGGTTATCAGCAAGAACACATAATGTTGCACCAGGTTTATATATTGAAGCAAAGAATGATGGAGGAAATGCTGGAACACCAGTAAATAATTTAGTTGCAGTAATTAATACTTTTAAAGGTGAAGGTTCTGAATTAGAAAAAAGTACAGTAATTAAATCTATTCCATTTGGTAAATGGATGCATATTGCTATAGTTGTAAAGGATAAAAACTTTGATGTTTATGTTAATGGACAATTAGCATCTAGAAGAGTTCTAAAAAGTTTACCAATGCAAAATTATGGTGGTACTCATGTTTCACAAAAAGGACATAATACAGAAGAGTATGGATTTAATGGTGAATTATCTGCTTTAAGATATTATAATAGTGCTTTAAATCCTGTAGAAATTGCTAGTATTGCTAGAAGTGGACCAAATATGTGTTCTGATAGTTCTAAACCTGGGCCACCCCCATACTTTTCTAATAGATGGTACACAGTTACAAATTAATTGATTTTATTAAATTTAATAAATAAAATCAATCTTTATTACCTACTATTGGTTTATAACCTTCACACTCTTTCATAGTATTAAATACCTTTCCTGACATACATTTTTTTACATCATTTACTTGAATACATGCATTTTGTGGACTTAAATGACCTATATAACAATAATTTCCCTTTTTATTTTGTTGAATTTCACTTTCACTTTCGTCTTTTTTTGGCTTATCTTTTTTGTTTTTTTTACTATTTATTTCTTTTGATAATTTTGCTTTTTTTTCTTCATCTTGTTTCATTTTAGCATTTTCATTTTTGCTTAATTTTGTTGTTAATGTTGCTCTTATTAAATTTATAAAAGATTTTACACTATCTGCTAAAATACCTTTACTAAATCTTGTACCATCTACTAAATTTTCAAATGATGTTTGAATAGTATTAAATATTCCTTTACTACCACTTAAAAATCCCTTTCTTAAATTTTCAGAAAATATATCTTTACCTTTCTCTAAATATGTCCAAGCATTTACTAATAATAATATTAAAATAAACAATAAAAGAAAAAATCTAAATCCCCAACCCATGGATGAACCACCACTTTCTTGATTCATTGATTGTAAACTTGGAATTGACGGTTTTGATGATAATGAAAATTTATCCATTAGTCTTTCTGTACTGCTTTTTTCTAAAGGATTAGATGGTATTTCTGGAACTTTACTTGTTATGTTACTCATTACAGAATCATTATTTCCCATATTTGTTATATTATTTAATGTTGATTTTACACTTTCCATATACAAATTATATATATTAAATTTTATTTAAATTGACACTTCTTCTATTATTACTTCACGTGTACTACCTAATTTCTTATGTTCTCTAATTGGAACATACTCTAATTCTAATATTGGTTTTTCATTTGATTCTAATTGAAAACATTTTGATAAACAATTACCCATATAATATTACTCGTTAGAAATTTTTTTTAAAATTATATTTAAATCATATAATGGAAAAAAATGAAATTAAAGTATATGATTATATTGTGTTTAAAATAAAAACTGATGATAATGAAGAATGTGCTAAAATTAATAGAATTAATAATAATTTATATGAAATAAAACAAAAAATAGATGGATTAACAGTTCAAGGAACTATAAAATTAGAAAATATTATTAGAAAAGCATGTATTAAAGACTTAGAACTTTTAAAAGGTACTTCTTTATATAATATGAAAAATCCTGTACTAAAACCTAGTGTTATCGGGTTTGAATCCAATTTAATTAGACATGAATAACCTATAAGATTTATTAAATATATTTAAAACTCAGAGCATAACTTATATTAAATGTGTGAAAAATCATGCTGCGATTCATCTGTTAAATGTTGTAAAAAAAAAATTAAAATTAAAAGATTTTTCTTCCCTTTATTTTTTGGTATTTTTTCTGTTTTCTTTAAAGAAACTAGAGATTTTGTTTATTTTCCCCTAATTATATCTTGTTGTTTTTTTGTTTTATTTTGGAATTTTCCAGGTATTGTTTATTATACTGCATCAAAACCATTATATTATCAAGATATTTTTATAGATGAAAAAAAATTACCAAACTATAATGTTAATACAAAAATTAAAAATAAATTTGAATGTATTTTTGTTTGGGTACTTATTGTTACTAATACTTTACTTATTGGTGGACTTTCAGAATATTGGTTGTTTAAATCATTAGACCAACAAACTGTTATGGAAATTCTTGGAACAACTGGTGGTATTATTAAAATTTTCCAAATTGTAAACAATACTATTTGTCGTATTATGTTAAAAGTTTTAAAAGGTTATGTAAAATCTGAAAATAAAAAATTTGAAAAATTACAAGTTGATAGAGTTAAATCAATTATTAATTTAAAAATCAAAGAAAAAGCAAACGTATTGGAAATGGTTGAAGCACAAATGGAACAAAAGAGACATATAAGGGATAGAGTTCAAAGTTTTTAAATGTAAAATTGAATATATTTTTTATTAACCAATTAATGTAGTAAACAATAAAGAAATACTTAATAAATAATGGATGGAGAATCATTATCATTAGACCAATATGATGACAACAGTGGATGGAGTAAAGCTGGTAAAATCATTAGTCCCTTATTCATGGGGATGGTGGGGTTAAATATGATTGTATCAAGAATACAAGAAATAATACAAAGTATCCCAAGGCAACACCAACTTTGGAGAGGAAATACAATGATTTATTTTACATTCGCAGATAATAATGCAACAAATGTATTTTGGTTTCAATATAATATGTCAAGTTTGGGACAATCTAGTTTGTTTAAAAAATCTACAACTTCAAGGACATATGCAAGAGTTGGTCTATTAAAAAATGTTAATAGAATGAATGAAAATCTTAATAAAGATAATATAGAATATTGTAAAAAAAATATAAAACATTTTGATAAGGTACCTTCCAATTATAAAAGAAATTGCCTACTTCCCACTACAGGTGTTCAAATTAAAACACGAATAACTGTCCAATTTGATATGACTCAAACTAAAGAAGAAAGAAAATATCAACTTCTTTTCCTATGTTTTAACCAATTGAAAAAATACAAGCTGTGGAGAGTACGAGAAAGAAAAGGAAAGAAATGGAGGCGATATCTGCCAACGAGTTCCCCTCCTAGGGGGTGGCGGTGGCGAATAAAGAAAGGACTGAAGGCATTTCCTTCATTGCAAGAACTACCCTTGTTTGAATATGTTATGTTTATGTTGAGAGGTGGTAAGTTGAAACAAGTATATATAAGAGAAGAAATTGCAAAAAAATGGTCTACAAAAAATCCAAGATTTAATAAAAATATGCGAGATACTAACGAAAAATTAAAATTATATGAAAGAGTTATTTATGAAGAAAGTGGATATGATGAAGAAAAAAAATGTGGTGTAAATTATAAAGATAAAATTATAACTACAAATGTATGGTTTGATATTCTACCAATAAAATCTGAACTAGGAAAAGGAAGAATAGATGGCTATGCTATTAAAACTGCAAAATGTTATTATCACCCTCACCAATTTAATTCTAATTATTACAAAATTATGCATAAGGTTTGGAATATGGCATTAGAAAAATTTCAAGAAAGACTCTGTTCTGGTCCTCTTGTATTTAAAAAAGATGAATTCTGTGAGTCAATAAAAATAAAGAAATTTAATATAGTAGATAAAACTGAAACCTATAACTTAATGTAATTATACATATAAACTAGTCTAAGTTTAATCTTTTTTTTATGATTTTACAATAATTCTTGTTTAGTTCAATACCTATTACTTTTCTCTTGTGTTTTAGAGCGACAACAGCAGTCGTACCCGAACCCATGAATGGATCTAAAATAGTATCACCCTCATTAGTTGATGCTAAAATACATTTTTCTATGAGTTTTTCTGGGAACTGAGCAGGATGGGGTGTTCTTTCTTTAGACGAACGGTTTTTACCAGCTGTCACACGCGTGATGGACCACACATTAGTAGGATTTTTTCCATTTGGATTACATCGTTTCTTTCCGTTACGGGTACCGCAAGTGCATTTAGTTTGGTCGTGTGGTTCTCTTATTGCATC
>CETH01109253.1_pt1 | contig 10639 bp, 10 predicted proteins | sample 361461 | NCBI WGS metagenome assembly CETH01 (sample SAMEA2622695, study PRJEB7988) | marine metagenome | isolation source: saline water (ENVO:00002010), including
CACTTTCTTTTTTTGAAAATGAACCTGCTATCTGAGAAATAGTATTATTCATTTCTTCACTATTTAATTTATTTTGCATAGAAAATGAATTATCAATTCCTATAACTACAATAGATTGATTATTATTAATAAAATTATTTGAAAATAAATTTTTATAAATAGGTCTAGATATCATTAAAATCAAACTTAATATTATTAGGACTCTGATAATTATCAATAAAATATTAATTACATTGATTTTTTTAATTGATTTATCATCAATTTCATTTAGGAGTTTAATTGAACTAAATTTAATTTTTCTATATCTACTTCTATTAAATAAATATATTAAAATTGGAGTTGCAATCAATGGCAACATCCATAAAAATAATGGCGATAAGAAATTCATATTTTAAGAAATAGTGTTAAAAAAAATGCATATGATAACGGAACAGTAATATTATCATATTTTGATGGAGTTAGCAACTCTACTATTGAAGCAAATACAACCCCTAAGAAAAGTGTAGTATAATCAACAACATAGTTTTTAGTAATTGAAATAACCATTACTAAAAATATTCCAGATACTATAAATGCAAATGTACCCTCTAAAGTTTTTGAATGAATTATATTTATTTTGCCATACTTAATACCGATAATTGCAGCAAAACTATCTGATATGGAGAGCAGTAACAATGAATATATTGCAATACTTTTATCAAAAAAGAGCACTATAAAAAAATATGTTACACATAGATATGTAGCATTCATCAATTGTTTACTTTCATTTGGCCTAACAACAAAAGATATATATTTGTTAAAAGTCTTACCAATATAATTCATTTGATTTTTATTTAATTCAATAAAAATAATAATAAAATTTGCTAATGCAAGAATTAATAAAAGGTATGTTTTTTCAACATATAAATATAGAATAGGGAAAAAAGAAGATAGCAAGTGTATAATCTTTCTGAAAAATTCATTTTTAAATGGTAATATATTATTTTCAGGCATTCATCAATTGCTTGTATCTAGATTCAACATTATCAGCTCCATATAGAGCTGAGCCAACAACAGTAATATCAACACCTGTTTGATAGATCTTATTTATTGTATTTAAATTTACACCGCCATCAACAGATAGTAATATGTTATGTCCCTTTACCATCTCCTTTAATAATTCCATTTTTTTCAATGTTTCTACAATAAAGCTTTGCCCTCCAAATCCTGGGAAAACAGACATTATTAATATATAATCGATATAATCTAAATAAGGTTCTAATAAAATTGCATCTGTATCAGGATTAATTGCAACACCAGACAAAACTTGAAAAGATCTTATTGTCTCTAAATCATTCTTTAGACTTTTACTTGTTTCATAATGAATAATAATTGTATCAGACCCAGCTCTTGCGTATTCTTCAATATATTTAGAATGATTAGATATCATTAAATGCGATTCTAAGTGACAATTTGTTTTTTTTCTGATTTGAGTAATAATAAATGGGCCGAATGTTAAATTCGGAACAAAATGGCCATCCATCACATCTAGGTGCAACCTCTCAACTCCCATTTTTTCTACAATTTCAATATCTTTATTTAAATTAATAAAATTTGCTGATAACAATGAAGGTGATATAATTCTGCTCATAATTTTATCTCTTATCCTTACTTAAAACTACATTAATATTTGCAGGAAATGAAAGTCTTTTATCAGGAGGTTGACTTTGTTCTATAATAGTATTATTCAACAACTCATTATTAAATTCATAACTAATAGTACCTAAAAACAACCCCGCATTTAAAAGCTTAGCTTTTGCTTTAGCTAAACTTAAATTAACAATATTGGGAACAATGTAATAATCAGGAGGATTCCCTTTACTAACTATTAAAGTAATTTCATTTTTTTTATCAATCTTTTCACCAAATTGAGGATACTGGCTAATAATATAATTCTTTTTTATAATTTCATTAAATTCATAAAAAATTGTATCAACTTTTATGTTTTTTCTATCAAGTAATAATTTAACATCTCTTAAAGATCTTCCTTTAAAATTATCAACAGTATATTTTTTAGGCTTATCCATAACTGTTAATTTTACTATTTTACCACTTTTTACTTTCGTAAATGAACGAGGAATCATGCTGATTATTTCTCCAGGAAAATATCCTTCTATATATTCTCTATTATTTACTTCAAAAATGAAGTCATAATCCTTAGATAGAACAGAGTCAATATTTTGACCCTTAAAATCAGGCAAATACACCTCTACATTTCCTTTAGATATTTTTGGCAAAATAATATAATCAACAAGAACATAATATATAATTATATTTGCAACAAAAATCCCTAATATAATGAATGTTTTTTTAAGAAACTTCATTTTCAAATATATTGCTTTCTTTTTCATTTTTAAAATAATCGTAATTTGTCATTGAATTTATTTGAGTTCTTTTTTTACCTTCAATTTGAATTTCATATATAATAACATAGCCTGTTTTAGCTTTAATATATAGCTTGTTATCTAAAAATGAAAAACTACCTATTTTATCTAAATTTATTTGATCGAGTTGAGAATTGATATAATGACTATTAAAAAATTTGACTCTTTTATTCTTATAAAATGAATATGCTCCTAAATATGATAATCCTCTTATTTTATTATGTATATTTGACGCAGAATCATTCCAGTTAATTACAAAATCTTTCTTTTTGATTTTTGGAGCCTTTGAAATAACACTATTATCTTGGGAAACTATTTTTTTCTCACTTATTATAGATTGTATTGTATTGTGTAGAACCTCTCCACTAGAATCGCATAAAAGATTGTATAAATCATTAAAATTCATTTTATCATTCATTTTAATTTTTTTTTGAAAAATAATATCTCCTGTATCAATATTGTCATTTATTACAAAAGTTGATAAGCCTGTATACTTATCTCCATTTAATAAAGCATACTGTATAGGAGAAGCTCCCCTATATTTGGGTAGTAATGAAGCATGTAAATTGATTGTATACAATCTTGGAATATCATAGATATGTTTCGGTAAAATTCTATATGCGACCACAATAAATAAATCTGGTTTATTTTTTTTTAATTCATCCACAATTCCAGATTCATTAAAATCATCTATTTCTAAAATTGGAAGATTGTTAAGTATTGCATTTTTTTTTACTTCTGTAGAATTGTACTTCAATCCTCTTCCCATTTTTTTATCTGGATTTGTTACAACAAGATTAATATTATATTTTTTTTCAATTAAGGAATTTAGAGCATTAGAAGCAAAATGAGGATTTCCAAAAAAAACAATATTCATATATTTTTTATATAATTATTGATTATCAATGTTTGAAATATGTGATTTTAAAACTCTAAGCTTTGCATTATTACCAACATCTAATAAAACATTTTCTTTATTTATTTCAAATATTTTACCCATCAAACCACCTTTTGTCACAACTGAATCGCCTTTTTTAAGATTAGACAGCATGTTCGCATGCTTCTTTTGCTGCTGTATAGAAGGCCTAATCATTAAAAAATAAATCACAACAAAAAGTAATAAATATATAGGAATTGGACCTAGAGTCTGTAATATATTATTTGTCAAATTATTTAGTGGTAATATAAATTTCATATAATAATTTAGTTAAAATATTAATAGAATAAAAGATGATTAAAATAGGAAATATAGAAATAAAAAACCCAGTCTTGCTTGCCCCAATGGCTGGAATTACAGATTATCCATACAGGAGCATATGTAAAAAATATGGGGCGAGTATTGTATATACAGAATTTGTTAGCTCAAATGGTATTATTATGGAAAATCAAAAAACTTTAGATATGATAAAATTTAAGGAATCTGAAAGGCCTATTGGCGTACAAATATTTGGAGATAATCCTGAAATTGTAGGAAACTCTGCAAAATATATTTATAAAAATTTCAGACCTGATTTAATTGATATAAATTATGGCTGTCCTGTCCCTAAAATAACTAAGAAAGGAGCAGGTTCAGCAGCCTTAAAAGATCTTTGTCTAATGAATGAAATTACACAAGCTGTAGTAGAAGCTGCTCCTAATATACCAATTACTGTGAAAATGAGAGCTGGTTGGGACGAAAAAAATATAATATGTGACAAGGTCGGTCCCACATTAGAATTACTTGGAATAAAAGCTATAACACTTCATGCAAGAACAACAAAGCAATTGTATTCAGGTAAAGCAAATTGGAATCATATTAAAAACTTAAAAGAAAATGTAGGAATACCTGTTATTGGAAATGGAGATGTTGTAGATATTGAAAGTTTTGATAAAATGAGAGAAGAAACAAATTGTGATGCTATAATGATAGGAAGAGCAGCTCTTGGAAACCCATGGATTTTTAGAGATATTACTAATCATTTAAATAATGTTGATGTAATAAAAACAACACTTGATGAAGTGCTTGAAGTTTCAATGGAACATATTAAGCTCCTAGAATCAACAAAACATCCGAAAGTAGCTATTAATCTTTCAAAAAAACATTTATCATACTATCTTAAGGGGTTCAACAATGCCTCAATGCATAGGAAAACTATTATGTCATTAGAAAATTTAAATGATATTAAACAATATATATCTGGAATTAATTAAAGATAAAAAGAAAAACCTAATTCTAGAAAATATTTTTCTAGAATTTTAGTTTCAGTTATAAAAACTCCAGTACTGATATCAAACTGCATATTTCCAGATGTTAAATATGTGAAACCAAAATCAAAATAATTATCTAAAATTGCAGAATTAGTGTTACCGTAAAACTCTAAAAAAACACTATATTTTTGCTTGAAGGATTTACTCAATGCAATTGCATAAGAATATTGACTATCAGAATCTGAATGAATTCCTAATTGAGCATTAAAAGTCAAAGAGTTATTAATAGAATAAGAAATAGGAAAATATAAATTTGTATCACTTATTTTTTGAGGCAAATCATTTTCAACAGATACAATAATAGAACCTTCTAGATTATTTGCATATTTAATATTTCCATACATATACCCAAAAATAAAGTTATCCGGAGAAAAAGTCATTTGCAATTCCCCATTACCATGAATTCCATAACGATAAAACATCCACATATATCTATCATCTGAATTTTGATTTAATCCTAATTCAATTTGATGAATATTCATATTAACCACAGATGTAGGATTATATGAACCTGGCCTGCTTGTATTAATTGAAAAGTCATTATTTAATGCTAAACTAAATAAAAATAATAGAATATATTTTTGATTCATAGTTAAATCTATTTTTTATCTAATAATAAACTAAATTCGACTTCATTGACAGGTTCACTAATTACATATCCTTGTATTTTATCGCAAGTATATTTTCTAAGGAAATCAATTTGCTCTTGTGTCTCAACGCCTTCAGCAATAACATTCATTCCCAATCTATGACCTAAATCTATAACAATATTAGCAATAGTAGAATCTTCTCTTTCAGAAGTATCAATTGAAGATATAAAAGATTGATCAATCTTCAATGTATCAATAGGGAACATTTTTAAATAACTTAAAGATGAATAACCTGTACCAAAATCATCTATTGAAATATTAATACCCATTGATTTTAATTCTTTTAATACATCAATAGCTCTTTTAGAATCTTCCATGAGTATGGTTTCTGTTAATTCTAAATCTAAATACTTAGGAGGTAGCCCAGAATTTATTAGCGCATCTTTTATAATTTGAATAATATTGTCATCCATAAATTGTTTAGCAGATATATTAACAGCAGAAGAGATTTTGTAGCCCAAATCATGCCATTTTTTATTCTGGAGACATGTTTGTTCTATAATCCATTTTCCTAAGGGTAAAATAAGATTAGTTTCTTCTGCAATTGGTATAAATTTATATGGAGTAAGTGTTCCTAATTTAGGACTAACCCATCTAATCAGAGCTTCAAATCCAATAATTTTATTAGTATTTAAATCCATTTGGGGCTGATATAATAAAATAAATTCTTTATTTTCAATTGCTTTAAATAAATTAGTCTCATAATTAATTCTTTCAAGAATTTTCTCATTCATTTCAGGTTTGTATAATTGAAATTGATTTTTTCCTAATTCTTTTGATTTATACATTGCAGTATCTGCATTCTTGATCAATGTTTCTATATCTTCTCCATCTTGAGGATAAAAAGATACTCCAATACTAGCAGTTATTCTTAATTCTTGATTATCAATGACTATATTGTTTAATTCCCTATTTAAAATACGCGAGCAAAGCAAGTATACATTTTTAACATCATTAACTTTTGGTAAAATTACAGTAAATTCATCTCCACCCCATCTAGCTATTGTATCCGTCTTTCTAAAACATTTTTTTAATCTTTTTGAAACTACCTTTAAAAGAGAATCACCGGCAGTGTGTCCCATGGAATCATTGATAAATTTAAAATTATCTAAATCAATAAATAAAATTCCTATTTTCGACTCATTCCTTTGGGCATCATAAATTGCTTGCTCAAGACGGTCATTGAATAATATTTTATTTGTCAATCCTGTTAAATGATCGTAATATGCCTTTTTCTTGATACTTATATTATCAATCTTCCTTTTTATAGCCATTGCAATCTGATCTGAAACAAAGAGTAATATTTTTTTATCATCTTCTGAAAATCTAATATTCTCATCGTATGTTTGAATTGCAATAAGACCAAATATTTTTTTATTAGATTGTCCAATTTTAAGAGGAATTCCAAGCCAGTGATTACTCTCTGTTCCTAGTAAGTCAATTTTTTTATTTTTAGCTAATTTTTCGCTTTCTTTTGAATCAACTAAAAGAGGTTCTCCTGTATTTAAGACATGTTCAGTTAATCCATTTTCAAAATTCCTAGCACTTGGAACTGCATCAAACTCATCAACAAAATAAGGAAATTTAATTAATTCATTATCCCAATCAGCTATTGCTATATAGAAATTCTTAGTATAAATAACATCTGATAAAATATTGTGAATTTTCTTATATAATTCATCTAGATCATTTATATAATGCGATGCTTCAGAAATTTTGAATATACAATCTTTAAGTAATTTTTCTTTTCTATAATCACTTATATCATTAAAAGAGAGTATGTAATATTTCTTATCAGATACATATAATGCTCTAACTCTATAATAAATTTTTCTATATTCTTGATCTATATATTCAATGTTTGAATAGTTAGTACCCTTTTCTTCAGGTTTTAATAAATCTTCAATAGCTGAAACATTTACGGGTCCAAATACTTTATCAAGATTTATATTGCTATTTTCATTTTGAGGTACAGATTTGCCATAAAATATTTTTTGAGCTTTTTTATTAGCATAAATTATTTGGGAGTTTTTAATAACAAGGATAACTTCTTTTAATGTATTTACTATATCTAAAGCAGAAAAATCCATAATATTAGTTATTCAACATCCAATGATTCTGGAGATACTAAACCTCCTGATATGATTATCTTAAGAGCTTCTTCAATAGCTAATTTTGTATCTATAGTATTTTCTTTTTTTACAAATAAAAGATATCCTGAAGTTGGATTAGGAGTTGTTGGAACAAAAATATTATAAAACAATTCATCCTTATTATTTCTACTTTCACCTGTAACCATAGCTAATGTCCATAAATCTTTTTTAGGATATTCAACTAGTACTACTTTTTTAAAATTATCTTTATTTGATGAAGAAAAAGTAGATATAATCTGTTTAATAGAAGAATAAACAGTATTAATAAATGGAATTTTATTTAATATTCTTTCAAATAAATTGTATATTTTTTTTCCAATAACATTTGATACAATAAGACCTAACAGATTTATTATGAAGACTGTCAAAATAAAACCAAAGATATAATCCATGTATAAAATCCAATATTTATCATTAATACCAAAATAATGGATTAATGGATTAATTATTTTTTTACCGGGTATGGATACTAAAAGAAATACATACTGCACTATCCAATATGTAATAATAATTGGTATAACTGATATTAAGCCGGTAATTAAATATTTTTTATATAGTTTCATATTTTTTTATTATATATAAGTTAATTATAAGAAAAGTATTATTTATAATACTTTTTAATGTCTTTCAAATCTAGAATCTAAGTCCTCCAAAGATAAATTTATAATTATTGGACGACCATGAGGACAATAATATGGATGCTTTGTTGCAAACAATTCATCAACTAATGACTTGCATTCATTGTTAGATAGTTTCTCCCCAGCTTTAACAGCAGCTTTGCATGCATAAGTAGCTGCGATATAATCGACGAAAGAAGAAGATTTTTTCTTAGTTTTTGTATATTTGTCAATAATATCATTAATAACCTCTTCTTCTTTTCCTAATTCCAAATCTGATGGAACTCCTTCTATAATAATTGAATGATCTCCAAATTCTCTAAATTCGAAACCTATTTTTTTTAAATAATAAGATAAATCTAAAATGTAAGAATAATGCTCAGGGTCAAATTTAATAGTTTTTGGAAAAATTATTGCCTGAGAAGGCAAACCGTCACCTTCAATCGCATCTAAAGCATTTTCATATAGAACTCTTTCATGAGCAACATGCTGATCTATAACGATTAAACCTGATTTTATTTCAGTTAATATATATTTATTATGTATTTGCCAAATATTATTAGACTCAACTGACAATTTATTGTCAGGATAATTAGTTAACCTAATTTCTGCTTTTTTAATAGAAGATGAATATTTGTCATTGCTTATAGATGGAATATTAGTTTCTACAGAACTCTCATCTGGAAAAGTAATATTAGAATTTTCAACAAAATTTTCTGCGATATTAATTTTATTAAAAGTAGGAATAACATTTAAAATATCTCTTAATGTATCACCTGTTGATTTTTTAAATATATGTTGAACTTGTAATTCATTTTTAAATTTAATTTCAAGTTTTTTAGGATGGACATTAACATCAATATTTTTTGATGGCAGAGTTAAAAACAGTATAAAAGAGGGAAACTCTCCTCTTGATATTAAAGATCTATAAGCACTAGAAATACTTAAATTAATTAATTGATTTTTAATACATCTTCCATTAACAAATAAAAACTGAAATCCGGTACTACCTTTAACTATAGATAAATTCCCAATATAGCCATTAATATGATAATCATCTTTATCAAAATTCACTTTCAAACATGATTTTGAAAAATCATTTCCAAATAATGATTCTATGCGATATAATAAATCTTCTGATTTAAAACTATAAATCATTTTTTCATTATTATAGAGAGACAAATCCTTATCAAAATGACACAAAGCAAATTCTTTAAATAATCTTAAAATTTTTCTATATTCATATTTTTCACTTTTTAAGAATTTTTTTCTAACTGGTATATTGAAAAATAGATTTTTTACTTCTATTGTTGTTCCTGAATTAATTTCTGATGGAGTTATCTTGCTGTATTTATTATCAGTTATTTTCATTTTATAACCAATCTTTTCATCTTGGTGCTTAGTGCTGATAATAATATTGGATACTGATGAAATACTAGGCAGCGCTTCTCCTCTAAAACCTAATGTATTAATATTATTTAAATCGTCAATTTTGCTAATTTTGCTTGTTGCAAATCGCTCAAAAGCTTTTACTATATTATTTTTTTTAATTCCGATTCCGTTATCTTCTATAATAATTTTAGACATGCCTCCATCTTCAAGATATATATTAATACTTGTTGATTTAGCATCAATTGAATTTTCAATCAATTCTTTTACTACAGAAACTGGATTATCTACCACTTCTCCTGCAGCAATTTGATTAATTAAATTAGAGGAAAGTTTTTTAATCATTATTTAATATAGAATCAACATTGTTTTTTAATTTTAAAAACAAATCATCTAAATCCTTTATATAGTAATCAATCTTTGAATGGTATTCTTTTTCAATTTTAGAATTAATTGTTTTAATATTTATTAGAACATTCAATGAAGCTCCATGTCCTGCAGAATGAATCAAATATCCTGCAACACCTGAATCTGTAATTGAATTTTTATTTCCTATTTCAGATATTAATAATGTTTTTTTCATTAACTGAATAGATAATTCTAAAATTTGCATGGGTATATCTGCTGCATGTATTGTTGCTTTTTCTATTTCTTGCAATCTACGCTTTTTATCTTTATCTGTTTTTTTAGGAAGTCTTATTGCATCGATAACTAAATCATATGATTTAGAATCTTTATCTACTAAGTCTAATAAAGAATCTTTCAATTTTTGACATTCTAGTCCAATCTGGTTATATCGATTAATTTCTTGAGAGGTACTTTTTTTATTAAATGATAAGTTAGCAACCATGCTGGTTAATGCTGCTCCTAAAGATCCAGCTAAAGCGCTAATACTTCCACCACCTGGAGTTGGAGTTCCTCTTGATAGGACATTTAAGAAATCATCCATTTTTAATTTTTTAAATGAATTGTCATTACTATTAATTTTATATTCTATTATTTTATCATTTTGATCAAATTTACTAATATCAGAAAGCCCTAATGACTGTATTGCATTTTGAACAATGTCTTGCTGAGGAATCCCTAAAGGATATCTTTGTTTTCCTAAATAATATTTACCGGAATCAATCATTGCTTGCAATGGTACAAGACCTACAATC
>CETH01041042.1_pt1 | contig 10636 bp, 10 predicted proteins | sample 361461 | NCBI WGS metagenome assembly CETH01 (sample SAMEA2622695, study PRJEB7988) | marine metagenome | isolation source: saline water (ENVO:00002010), including
CACCTATTTCTTGAAATTTTTGCCCTTTATATGATTCTATCGTTTTTTTATTTAAAGATTTTAAAAGTTGAAGAAAAAAATGTTCATTAAATTTTAATCGATATAATGCACGCTTAATTGCATCACCACTATCAGGATTATGAATAAAATAAATTGCCTCATTTAATTCTAATAACCCCTGTTCTTTTAGAATTGATTCATTGAAAAAATCTTTAAAATATTTATTATTATCTTTAAATATTTGTACTAATAATCTTCGAAATCCCCTACTATCAAATCCAGCATTTTTTAAAATATTATTTGAGGAATATAATGGGATTATCTTCCCTGTATTTAAAAGATTATCATTATCATCAATAATATCAAATTCTGGATGAATAATTCTATAGCCTTGATAAAACTCTATTTTACCATATATAGCAATATTATCTCCTGGTCTGAATTTCTCCATCACCCAAGAAATACCATGAAACCATAAACAATTTAATGTATGCTGACCATCAGATACAGTTAACTGAAAATATTGTCCTTTTTTTGTTCTTTTAATACTAGCTGAAATAACTTTAGAAATAACAACCGCTTTTTCATTAATTATTAAATCAGAAATTTTTTTTATATTAGTTCTATCTAAATACTTTCTAGGATAATATTGAAGCACATCTTTAATGGTACGTATATTATTTTGATATAATGCTTTAGCTCGCTTAGGGCCAACACCTTTTAAATATTGTATATCAGTGTTTAAATCAAGAGTGTACTTAGAAAATTTCAATCTTTATGATGACAAACTTTTTAAATTCATAACTAATTTATTATAATCATTTTTATAGTTATCATATTTTTTTTGTTCATGTAAAACAATATTTTTAGGAGCTCTTTTAATAAAATTTTTATTATCAAGCTTTGATTTGACAGAATTCAACCTTCCTTCAATATCTTCTATTTTAATCTTCAACCTACAAACTTCCTTATCTAAATCAATTAAACCGGCTAAGGGTAGAAATATTTCTACATCATTAATTACTGCAGTTGATGCCTGTTGTGGCTTATCAATTGTTTCGCCTGTATGAATTTCTTTTATTTTAATTAATGATTCTAAATATTTTTTATTATTCAAGATAATATCTGTTTTTTCTTTTTTACCTCTACAAATTAACTCTGCATTTTTTTTAGGTGAAATATTTAAATCTGCTTTTATATTTCTTATAGATGAAATTACTTTCATTATAAAATTTGTTTCTTGTTCACTATTATCACAAATATATTTTTTATTTACATTAGGCCAATTAGAATTAACTAATAAATCTTCATTTTTAGTTTGAAAATAAGACCAAATTTCTTCAGTAATAAATGGTGCATAGGGGTGTAATAATTTTAATATACTTTTTAATACAAAAATAGCTATAGATAATACATGCTCTTTCTCTTTATCATTATCTCCGTAAATACGAATTTTAGAAAATTCAATGTACCAATCACAATAATCTTTCCAAATAAAATTATACATCGTCTTTATGGCTTCATTAAGCTTATAATCTGATAAATTCTTATTAACTTCTATGATAGTTTTATTTAATTTAGATAAAATCCACATATCAATAGTTTCCATATAATCTTGATCTAATTCATCAAATGATTGAATTTTATTATTATCAATATTCATCATTATAAATCGTGAGCAATTCCACAATTTATTCATAAAATTTCTACCTTGATCTAATCTATCAATGGAAAATAATACATCTGTACCTTGAGGTGCTATCATAAGTATACTTACTCTAACAGCATCAACACCATATTCATTAAACAGTTCCAATGGATCTGGTGAATTACCTAAAGACTTACTCATTTTTTTACCTTGTTCATCTCTTATAATGCTTGTGAAATATACTTTTGAAAAAGGAATTTCATTTTTAAAATAAAGTCCTGCCATGATCATTCTTGCTACCCAAAAAAAAATAATATCTGGACCTGTAACTAAATTTTGTGTTGGATAAAATTGCTTTAAATCATTTGTCTTTTTGGGCCAACCAAGGGTTGCAAAAGGCCATATCCACGAACTAAACCAAGTATCCAAGACATCTTCATCTTGTATCCAACCACTGCCTGTTGGAGGATTTACTCCACAATAAATTTCATCTTCTTTATACCATACAGGGATTCTATGTCCCCACCATAATTGTCTAGATATACACCAATCTGTAATATTATTTAACCAATGATTATATATTTTTTCCCATCTAGATGGATAAAATTGTATTTTTTTATCTTTTACTACTTTTAAAGCAGGCTCAGCTAAATCTTTCATTTTCAAGAACCATTGTTTTGATAATCTTGGTTCTACAACAACATCTGTTCTTTCTGAAAAACCAACTTTATTAACATAATCCTCAACTTTTTCTAATAAATTAAGTTTATCTATTTCCTTAACAACTTCTTCTCTTGCCTTAAAACGATCAAGCCCTATAAATTTAATTGGAACATTCTGATTTAAAGATCCATCATCATTCATAATATTAATAATTTCAAGATTATTTCTTTGAGCCATATTAAAATCATTTGGATCATGAGCAGGAGTTACTTTTACACAACCTGTTCCAAAATCTTTATCTACATAACTATCGCCAAAGATTGGAATTTCTTTATTACAGATAGGCAAAATAATTTTTTTACCAATATACTTTGAATATCTTTTATCTGTTGGATTTACAGCAACACCTGTATCTCCTAGCATTGTTTCTGGTCGAGTAGTAGCAATCACTAAAAAATCATCTTCACCAGATATGGGATATTTAAAATACCATAACTTACCTTTTTTTTCTTTATGTATTACCTCTTCATCTGATAAAGCTGTTAAACCTACAGGATCCCAATTTATCATTCTTTCACCCTTATAAATCATACCGTCTTCATATAATGTTACAAATGTATGCATTACTGATTGATAATAATCATCACTCATTGTAAATGCTTCTCTCTGCCAATCGCAAGAAGAGCCCAATCGCTTTAATTGTTTAATAATTATTCCACCGTATTTATCTGTCCATTCCCATGCATGATTGATAAAATTATCTCTACCAATTTCTTTTTTATCAATACCTTTATCTTTAAGCATTTTAGTTACTTTTGCTTCAGTTGCAATAGAAGCATGATCTGTACCCGGAAGCCATAATGTATTTTTCCCAGACATCTTTTCCTTTCTAATTAAAATATCTTGAATGGTATTATTTAATACATGACCTAAATGTAAAATGCCAGTAACATTTGGTGGAGGTATCATAATTGTAAAAGTATTATCAGATTCACTTGGAGAAAAAATTTTATTTTTTCCCCAATAATCGTACCACTTTTCTTCTATTTTGTTAGGATTATATGATTTTGGTATTTCCATATATAGATATATATTAAAAAAATATTAGTTTAAATTTAAGTACTATCATTATATCATAATATCTATAAAATGAAAAAATATGGGAATATATCTACTGGCTCTATAGAATCTAGTCTAGCAGCTGAAGAACTATTAAAATTTGGTGGTAATGCTTTTGATGCTGCTATAGGCGCAGTTTTTGTATCCATGTCATCCGAATTTGCATTAACCGGTGCATTTGGTGGAGGAGTATTAATGGGAATTGAAAATAATAATTCTCCATTTATATATGATTTTTTCGTTGACTGCCCCTCAAAAAATAACATAAATAAAGAATTTGTGAATGTTGATGTTGACTTTGGAGAAACTAAACAATCATTTTATGTTGGTAGAGGTTCTATTGCTACTCCAGGTAATATTGCTGGACTTATTGATATTCATAAAAAACATGGACAACTTCCTTTATCAGATATTTTAAAACCAGCAATTGATTATGCTAAAAATGGTGTGACTATGTCTTCATATCAATCCTATATACTAAAATTAATTGAGCCAATAATTACATATGATCCAAGTTGTAAAGAATTATTTTATAAAAATAATCAACTAATACAAAAAGGAGATGTTTTTACAAATCATGCATTTGTTGATTTTTTAAATATATTAATTCATCATGGTTATAAATATTTCTATAAAGGTCCTGGGCTTGAGTTAATATTTAAATATCTAAATGATAAAAGTAATCTTACTAGAAATGATTTCATTAATTATAGTGTTTATAAAAGAAAACCAATAGAATTAGAATTTAATAATCATACAATATACTCAAATCCAGCACCATCATATGGTGGAACATTAATTACATTTTTACTAAAATTAATTAAAGATATAAAAATAAAAAATTATGATTTAGACAATTTAATACATGCAATGAATCTATCATCAATTGTTAGAAATGAAGTTTGTATAAACCCAAATGATGAAAATGACATATCTCAAGCATTAAATAAAAAGATATTTTCTAAATATCAAAAAATATTTAATAATCAATCTGAAATTAATTTTTCTAATCCATTAAATGGGTTTGGATCAACTACACATCTTAGTATTCTAGATACCAATGGGAATGCAGTTAGTATAACAACTACCAATGGTGAAGGTTGTGGTTCCATTATTCCTGAGTATGGTATAATGATGAATAACATGCTTGGAGAAGATGATCTAAATCCATTTGGATTTCATCAATGGGATAAAAAACGAAGACTTCCAACAATGATGTCTCCTACAATTATTACAAAAAATTCTAAACCACAATACATCCTTGGAAGCGGAGGAAGTAATCGTATAAGATCTGCAAATATTCAAGTTATACTAAACTTATTAAGAAATAATATGGCCTTACATCAAGCAATTGATAGCCCTCGTATACATTTAGAGGGGAAAACACTCTTCTATGAACCTGGTATTAAAATATCAAAAAATATATCAGAGGATGTAATACTGAATGCCTTTAATGAAAAAAATTTATTTTTTGGTGGCGTAAATGCAGTTAGTAGAGATGATGCTATAGGTGACCATAGGAGGGGAGGACATGGTATTCAATGTTGAAAATTAATCAAATTTTTAATAAGAATATAAAAGCTATTTTATTTGATATGGATGGAGTTGTAATAGATTCTGAAAAACTTTATTCTCAATCAGAAAATACTTTACTATCTCAATATGGAGTTAAATTTGATAGTTCCGATTGGATAAAAATTAAAGGATGTACTGAAAGTCAATTTTATGATTTAGTTTATTCTAAATTTCATTTGGATATCCCAAGATCTGAATTAATGCAACAGGGTCGAAATTTTTTAAAAAATATATTTAGCAAAAAATTACATTACATGAATGGCTTTATTGAAATTTATAGTTTATTGAAAGAAAAATATAAGCTCGCACTAGTTACTTCCACAGGTGATGAATTAGCTAATCATATAAATAGCTTGCTATCAATCTATGAGAAATTTGACGTAGTAATAACCTCTTCTAGTTCTAAGCTTCATAAGCCTAACCCAGATCCATATTTAATTGCAATGAAAAGCTTAAATGTTAAACCTAATGAATGTGTTGTTATTGAAGATTCAATTCAGGGGATTAAAGCTGGAAAATCTGCAGGATGCTATGTTATTGCACTTGAAGGTTCATTAGAAAAAAAATTCCTATTAGATGCTGACTATATTATTTCTAATTTTAATAATTTAAAAAATAATTTATTGCAAATTAATTAATAATTATTTTTTAAAAAGAAAAAATACAAATGGGAGGCATACTAAATACATCAATATACCATATACACCTGAAGGTAGGCTTAATATTGATAATCCAGATTCTTCACGCAATATTATATTCCCTATGGTAATCCCAACAGTAGCATTTTGAATTCCTGATTCAATTGCTATAGTAATTGATTTTTTTTTGCTTAAACTAAACAATTTTGCACTATTATAACCAATCAATAACATTATTATAATTAATAAAACAATTGCAGGTCCTAATATATTTAAATTATTAATAAAAGCCTCCCATTCACTAGCAAGTGCTCCTATTATAATGATGATAAATAAAAATGTAGAAATTTTATTTGCAAACGGTATAAACGAAACTATAGAATAATAATGTTTAGTATTTAAATATAATCCGATACTAACTGGCACAGTCGTAATAATAAACATTGTTAATCCTAATGAGAGGATATTAATAGTTGGTGCAACTGACCCCATAAAATATTGCATAGATAACCCAACAACCAAAGGAAGTGTAAATACAGCTATAATACTAACTAAGGCAGTATATGATATGGATAATGCTGTATCACCTTTAGCAAGTTTCGTAAGCATATTAGATGTTACACCTCCAGGACAGCACGCAAGTATCATCATTCCTACAGCCATTTCACTTGAGAGATTTACAATAGATATAATCATAAATGTAATAAGAGGAAGCAGCAGCATTTGATTCATAAGACCCAAAAATAGTGCTTTTGGTTGATGTATAATATTTTTAAAATCTTGAATAGTCAAACCAATTCCAAGAGTAAACATTATAAATATGAGAGATAGAGGTAAAAAAATATCAATAATCATAATATGCCTTGAAAATTAATTTTTATGGAAAAATGACGTCCATAAAATTCCATCTAAGAATAGTGTATGAAAAACAAAAAAACATCCACCTATAAAGGATGCTAAATAAATAAATTGTTTACTAGGATCACCAGAATCAATAATAAATAAAAATAAAAAAACTGATGATATTCCTACACAATATAGTACCGATACAACATATACCCAATCAATAGTGAGTCCTGATTCCATATATTTGAAAGTTAAATCAATCCATAAGCTAGATGGAATAAGAATAAGCAAATATATAACATATAAATACCATGAGGGGAATTTCCCAAAAAAATTAGTATTTTGCAAATCAACATTTACAATGAAATTATATGTAAAAAAGAAATAACCAAAAGCAGCAATAAACATAGAAGCTACTATATATGATCTTAAAATTTCTGGGACTCCACCCCAAAGCTTTAAACTTAAATCAGGATTTTTTGTAACACCATTATAATAGCTAAACAAAACTAAACTACCGAATATGATATTAATTAATAATAATATTTTTTGCATAGATACTCCTTTTATTTGAATTTTCCAACTGTTATTGGATAGTGTAATAATCTACAATCTATTTTTCCATTTTTTAAGATAATCCTCTTTTTAGATCTTAAACCAATTGATTTTATTGCCTCTAAATTTCCTGTGAAAATATATGCATCAAATCCTACGCAATAAGTTTTAAATATATCTCCAATATTTTTATATAACTTCTGAATTATTTTTTCTTCTCCAATACGATTTCCATAGGGAGGATTAATAATAATAATTCCATTATTTTCTAATGGTTTAAAATCTTTAATATCAAGAGATTGAAAATTGATTTTTTGACTAATATTCATTTGTCTAGAACTTTCTCTACCTAATTCAATATTCTTTTGAAAATAATCGGAGCCATAGATTGGGATATTATCATTTAAACTAATTCCTTCTTTAGCATTAACTAATATTTCATCCCATAAATTTTTATCATAATTATCCCATTTTTGGAATCCAAAACCATTCCTGAAAATTCCAGCAGGAATATTATATGCAATCATTGCAGCTTCAATTGGGATAGTTCCTGATCCACACATAAGATCATAAAAAGGACTTTTTCTATCCCAATTGCTCAATAAAATCAATCCTGCAGCAAGAGATTCATTTAATGAGGCTTTATGAATTTTACTTCTATACCCCCTTTTAAACAATGGACTCCCAGAACTATCAATATAAACTGTTATTTTTTTATCTTTAATAAGAATTAATAAAATAATATCTGGATCTATTTTATTAATTGATGGTCTTTTCCCGAATTTGGATCTAATATTATCCACAATAGCATCTTTAATTTTTAAAGTAAAAAAATTTGTATTTTGAAAAATTTTTGATTTTGATTTAGTCCTAATAATAAATGTTTTATTAGGATTAAGAATGCTATCCCAAGAAAAATTATATATATTTTTATAAATATCTTTTTCAGTATTGATATTAAACGAATATATCTCTTTTAATAAATGCATACCTGTTCTAGAATTCAGGTTTACATTATACATATCTTCTTTATTACCCTGAAATTTCACGCCTCCTAAATCAATAATTGGAGTAGATTTAATATATTTAGAAATTTGATTACTAGTGATTTCTTCCAATCCTCTAGGGCAAGTTAAAAAATATTTATTCATTAATTTTTTACTAACTTTATAATTATATTAAACATAATTCAACTTCTAATATAATAATATACCAGAAAATCTAATCAATGATTTTAATCTATCGATTGAAAATCATTTTATGCCACCTAAATAGTGGAAAGAAATATCATTACATATCTTTGAATTAATCGTATTAAAAAAAATACAATAATAGGTGATAAATCAACCCCTCCAATTGGATTTATCATATTTCGAAATGGTGCAAGAATAGGTTCTGTTATTTTATAAATGGAATCAATTATTGGATGGAACCGATTATGGGGTAGCCAAGTTAATATAATTCTTATCATTAATAACCATATTAATATTTCAAATAATATATTTACCATACCAATCATTGTACAATTATTGATTTGATTTTATTATTAATATCATTTTTTGATGCTGTACATAAATTTTCAATACCAAAACCAGAGACAGTATAAGAAGCAATCGCTGTGCCATGCATAACTGCATTTACTGGATCATTTATTCCATACTTTGCTATATAACCTATGACACCGCCTGCAAAACTATCTCCAGCTCCAGTAGGATCTAATACATTGACATTAGGAACAACAGATATATTAATTTTATTATTTTCAAAAGCTAATAATGATCCCTCAGAACCTTTTTTAATAATTACTATTTGTGGTCCATAAGATAAAAATAAATCTGCAATTTTATCTAAATCATTCATTCCTGTTAATTGCATAGCTTCTTCATCATTAAGTAAAAATAAATCAACATTTTTTATAAGTTTTATAACATCTCTAGGGAATAAGTCAATCCAAAGATTCATTGAATCTGCAGCAATTAAAAATGGTTTTTTTACTTTATTAATTACATCAAATTGTAAGTCTGGTTGTATATTCCCTAAATATAAAATAGGTTGATTATAATTAGTTAAAACTTGAGGTTTGAAATTTTCAAAAACACCTAAATTAGTAAATAAAGTATCCCTTCTAGAATAATCATCATTATACTCTCCACCCCAATTAAATGTATCGCCACTAGCAACTATAACAGATTCCATATTTATATTATAAGAATTAAAAACTTCCCATTCTTTTTCTTTAAAATCATTACCTACTACTCCAATTAATGAAACTTTTGAATATAAGGAAGAGGCTATACTAAAATAAGTAGAAGAGCCCCCTAATATATTTTTTCTATTACCATTTGGAGTATAAATTGTATCAAATGCAATTGAACCTACTGCTAATATTTCCTTTGAATCACCCATTATATAATCGTAACCTATCTTCTTAGTTAAATAAATATAATTATAAATTAATTATTATTAATAAGTAACAACATGAAAAAATTAATTTATTGTTCTAATTGCAATACAAAAAATAATTATAGTCAGATTGAAGGACAAATTAGATATCACTGCCCTAATTGTCAAACTATACATTATCAAAACCCAAAACCTACTGCAACATTAATATGTCCTCATAATAATCAAATTTTACTTGTTAAAAGAGCATTTAATCCAAAAAAAGGAAGCTGGAGTTTACCGGGTGGTTTTATTGAATTACAAGAAACCCCAGAAGATGCAGCAAAAAGAGAATTAAAAGAAGAAACAAATCTTAATGGTGAAGTTATTAAATTATTAGGTCATTGTTCACATTTTAATTCAATTTTTGGAGATATTTTATTAATTGGTATGTTGATGAAAATTGAAAATTGGACAGAACTAAAAGCTGGAGATGATGCATCAGAAGCAAAACTATTTGACATTAATAGTTGTCCTGAGCTTGCATTTGGATGTCATAATAAAATTTTTTTAATGTATAAAAATCAAATAAAATGAAAATATTAATACTATATGGACCAAATATGAATCTATTTGGATTATGGTCATCTAAAAATAATAAAACAGACACTTTAAATAAAATTAATCGACATATAAGAAATTATACAAATAAAAAAAATATTCAATTAAAAATCATTCAAACAAATAATGAATCAAAGGCTATTTCATATATTCAGAATAATCGAAAAAAATTTAATGCAATAATTATAGTTCCTGGACCATGGCAATATTCAGCTTACGCTTTAGCTGATTTATTAGATCTTATTGAAATACCTTTTATTACTATTACTTATAAAATTAAAGATTATATTAAATTACTCAATGGATTTGAAAATTTAATTGATGATAATCTAAATCGTGCATTTGAGCATGCAATAAATTTAATTGAAGAGAAATTAAAAGATAAATAAATATGAATACTGAATTATCATTAAAAGATTTTACATTTAAACATACTATCAAAACACGCTGGAGAGACCTAGATGCATTTAAGCATGTGAATAATGCTACCTTTTTAAGCTATATTGAAGATGCTCGAATATTATTTTTTAAAAGGTGGGGTATTAATTTAAAAGAAAAATCTTTAATTGTTGCATCAGTAAAAATTGAT
>CETH01030222.1_pt1 | contig 10630 bp, 9 predicted proteins | sample 361461 | NCBI WGS metagenome assembly CETH01 (sample SAMEA2622695, study PRJEB7988) | marine metagenome | isolation source: saline water (ENVO:00002010), including
ATATATTTGCTCCCGAAGGCCAAGCTGCTTGCATCTTTAAAGTTTTCGGCGCACCAAAAGCAATGTTAGGCATTGCAACCGTTGCTGCCGCTGCTGCACCAGTAACCGCAGCTGCTTTAAAGAACTTACGTCTTGAAGGAGTTTTTACTCCTTTTATTTTTTTATTTTTTGACATACGTCCCTCCATTTAATTAAAAGTAGAAATATTTAAACATAAAATGATCTATGAGTCTCGAAATCATTAAAATAAAATCAACCTAATGACGTATGAAAACCCCATAAAATATTGTATAAATTTTATTTTACAATTTGTGATTGTATTAGTTTACTTTATTTTTGCTTTTTCCAGATTTAAAAAATTCTTCTAGATTATCAATAGCAAGATTTGCCATAGCTAGTCGTGTTTCTTTAGTTGCGCTCCCTAAATGAGGAAGGATAAAAGCACTTTTATGTTTTAAATATCCAGGGTTTAAATTTGGCTCTCCTTTGTATACGTCCAGGCCCACAGCATATACTTTCCTTCTGTCTAACGCATCAATAAGGGCTTCATCATCTACAATGTCTCCTCTTGCTACATTAGTAACAATCGAACCTTTTGGTAGATATTCAAGTGTTTCCTTATTTATTAAATTGATTGTTTCTTTTGACGCTGGACAACATACTGATAAAACGTCAGAAACAGACATTAGACTTTTAAGATCTTTATGGTATGTGGCACCTTCTTCTTTATCGGAGCTCAACTTTGAACGATTATGATAATGAATTACCATGCCTAAAGATTTAGCTATTTTGGCGATTTTTTTTCCAATTCTTCCCATACCTAAAATACCTAATCTAGTACCAGTTAGCTGCTTGCCAATTAAATAATCTGCTGACCACTTCCAATTAGATGTTTTTGCAGCCTCAATACCTTCAGTTGCCCTCCTGCAAGCTCCAAGAATTAAAAGAATACCTATTTCTGCTGTTGCGTCGGTCAAAACTTCTGGTGTATTAGTAACTATAATATTTCTTTTTTTAGCTGCTTCTATATTTATATTTCCAAATCCAACAGCAAAATTTGATAGAATTTTGACACTCTTTGGTAATTGATTAATTGTGTCCTCATCTAATTTGTCTGTAAGTGAAGATAAAATACCATCACAACCTTCACTAAGCTCAATTAATTTTTTTTGGGAATAAAGTTCATCATTAGAATTTAATTTTGCATCATAAATGCTTTTTAATCTATCTTCATTTAACTGTAATAGCTTTCTAGTTACTAAAATTTTTTTCATTTGTTTAAGTTTTTAAGTTTATGTGGTTTTGGACCTCCGGTTAACCAATCAATAACTTCAACGGTATGAACTATAGGAATTGTTGTACCATTTGAAATTTGAGTCATGCATCCAATGTTTCCTGTAGATATAAAATCGGGTGAAACTTTATTTATATTTTCAATTTTATTATTTAACATTTCTTTAGCTAATTTTTGCTGAAGTATATTGTATGTACCAGCTGATCCACAGCAAATGTGGCCCTCGGGAATCTCTAGTACTTCATTTCCAGTTTGTTTAATTAAATTGATTGGTTGATTGTGAACTTTTTGTCCGTGCTGCATTGAGCAGGGAGAATGATAAGCAATTTTGTATTTTTCTTTTATACTTAAAAATTTTAATTTTAAACTCTCATCTAAGTACTCTGTTATATCTTTAGTTAAATCAGATATTTTTTTTGCCTTTTTTTTCATTTCATTATCGTTTCTAAAAATAAAACCATAGTCTTTTAAGGTTGTGCCGCAGCCAGAGGTGTTCGATATTATTGCATCTAGACCATTGTCTATATATTCCTGATACCAATTATTAATATTTTTTTTGAAGTTATCATGCGCTATTTTTTGTTTTCCTAGATGGTGATTAAGTGAACCACAACAGTCTATTTCGGGCAAGACAACTACTTCAACATCATGCCTATTTAATAGTCGAATAGTAGCATCGTTTATTTCTGGTGAAATGACTCTTTGAACACATCCCGTAAGAAGAGCTACCCTGGAAGTATTTTTTACATTTTGTGATGGATATATTTTTTTTATTTCTAAAGTAGATGATTGAACTTTTTTTGGCATAAGAGAGATAGTATTTTTTAAAAATTTAGGAAGTAAAAAACTTACTGGTTTCACTAAAATTGTTAAGTAGGACATTATTTTAAAAATTTTTGGATTTGGTAAAATAATTGACAAAAAATATCTAACTGTTCTATCGAACAAAGGTCTTTTAAAAGTTTTTTCTACATGATTTCTTCCATGATCGATCAAGTGCATATAATTAACACCTGAGGGACATGTAGTCATACATGCATAACACGACAAACATCTATCTATATGTTTGGCAATTTTTTTATTTGCAGGTTTATTATTTTCTAACATATCTTTTATTAGATAAATTCTACCTCTTGGACCATCTAGCTCATCTCCCAAAATGTTAAAAGTGGGACACGTTGCATTACACATACCACAGTGAACACATTTCCTAATTATTTGTTCACTTGATTTATTTTCCTGATCTTTTAATTGTTTATTTGTAAAAGTGGTTTGCATTATATTCCAATATACATTTTTCCAGGGTTAAGTATTCTTTTTGGATCAAAACTTTTTTTAATTTTCTCAGTAATTTGATATTTTATTTCGTTAATTGTAAATATGTCAATCAATCCTTTTAGATCATCTGATACCTTAATTATAGTTAAGTAACCATTGAATTTTTTGACAACATTTCTTAATTCTCTAAGTTCTTTTGGGTTAATATCATCTACTTGCAACCAAACAAGATTTCCGCCCCAATCTACAAAGTATTTAATATTGTACTTACTTAGATTATTTAACAAATCAAACGTTTCACTTGGAGGAACAACAATTCTGAATAAATTTTTGTTTAAATTAGAAAAAACTTTTAGACTTCTTGTTTCATCCCAAAATATTTCAGACTGATCAGGGGCCAAAATATCTAATTTTTTATCCTCTAGTTTCAAATCTTTAATAAGTTTGTTCAGTCTTTGATCAATTGAATTAATAGACCCTTCAAATCTGATTGCTGTTATAGATCCTAAAACTGTTAAATCATTTAAGGTAAACTGATCCCGAAAAATTTTTGGGTAAAACACTGCACCTGATGGGTCGCTTGATGACGACAAAGATTTGTTTAAATAATCAAGACTCGACTTTAAATCATTGTTATCAATTACAAGAGTTTTATTCGACTCTGCAATGGGTAAAACTTTTATTGAAATTTCTGAAAACACCATTAGTGTACCAAATGAACCAGAGGCAATTTTGCTTAAATCATATCCGGTAACATTTTTTACAACTGTGCCACCGGATTTTATTATTTCACCTCTTCCGTTTATTCCTCTGAATCCTAATATATGATCTCTAGCACTCCCAACTTTGAACCTCCTTGGTCCAGCAAAATTACATGACACCACCCCACCTATGGTTCCTTCGTTTTTAGATCCACAAAAAAGTGGTCCAAAGTCTGTAGGTTCAAAAGCAAGCTCCTGATTATTTTTTTTTAATTCTTTTTTAATTAAATCTATAGGTGTTCCTGATTTAACTTTAATATAAAGTTCTTCTGGCAAATATTCAATTATGCCTGCATTTTTAGACAAATCTAAAGTTTTTTCAGACTGAAAATTTCTACCGATTTTTTTTTTGGTTCCTAAACCTTGTATTTCGAGTGGAATATTTTTTTTAAAACAACTTTTTACAATTTCAGAAATATCTTTCTCGTTTGAAGGTTTTAGTATTGATTGATTAAAACCTTGGAATGTCAGGGAATTTCGTTTTTCCTCCATGGACATGTACCCTTCCTTCCTCAGCACATTTTCTTAATATTGGGTATACCTTACCTGGATTTAATAAGGAACTAGGATCCAAGGCAATTTTGATATTAAGTTGTTGTCTTATATCAGTGTCATTAAATGCCTCACACATCAATTCTCTTTTTTCAATACCGACTCCGTGCTCACCCGTTAATGCACCACCTACTTTTACACAATATTTAAGTATGTCAGCTCCAAATTTTTCTGTTTTTTCTAAAGATTCTTTATCATTTGCATCAAACATAATTAAAGGATGAAGATTTCCGTCTCCTGCATGAAAAGCATTTGCGACTGGTAAATCATATTTTTTTGAAAGTCGGTTAATTTCCTTTAAAACTTCAGCTAATTTACCTCTAGGAATGGATCCATCCATACACATATAGTCTGGCGCTAAAACCCCACAAGCTGGGAAAGCAGCTTTTCGTCCTGCCCAAAACTTTAATCTTTCCTCTTTGGAATTGCTTATTTTAATACTTGAACACTTGTTTTTTTTTGAAATAGTTTCAACTTTTTTTATTAACTCTGAAACCTCAGACTGTGTCCCATCAAGTTCTACAATCATCATTGCCTCTGCCTCTACAGGATATCCTGCTTTAACAAAATCATTAGTTGCTTTTGTTAGGGCTTTGTCCATAATTTCCATTCCTGCTGGTATAATGCCTTGAGCTATTATTTGAGAAACACAATTTCCTGCATCTTCTACAGATGGAAAGCCAACTAATGCAGCTTTAATATTTTCTGGAGTTTTTAAAATCTTTACGGTCACTTCGGTAATTACCCCGAGTAATCCTTCCGATCCAGTCATAAGACCTAGAAAGTCATAGCCTTCTGCGTCTAAAGTTTTTCCTCCAAATTTAGCTATGGTTCCATCCATTAGGACTACTTGAATTCCTAATAAATTATTTGTGGTTGCGCCATACTTAAGCGAATGAACACCACCTGAGTTTTCTGCAACATTTCCTCCAATTGAACATGCAATTTGACTTGAAGGATCCGGTGCGTAATAAAAATTTTTATCTTGAACGGCATGAGTTATAGAAAGATTAGTTACACAAGGCTGTGCGACGACACATCTATTATCATAATCTACTTCTAAAATTTTGTTAAATTTTCCCATACTTAAAAGTATACAGTCTGCTAAAGGCAAGGAACCTCCTGATAACCCTGTTCCTGCTCCTCTAGGTACAATCTTAATTTTATTTTCATTACAATATTTTAAAACTTTGCTCACTTGATCTACTGTTTCTGGTAGGACAACTAGAAGAGGTTTTTGTCTATAAGCTGTTAGAGCATCGGTCTCGTAAGGTCTTATTTCTACATCATCAGCTAAAATATTCGCTTTATTTAAAATTTTACTAATATCAGCAATAATTTTTTCTTTGCTTTCTATTGTAGGGTTATGAACTTTTGGCATTTGTAAACTAGTCATAATTATAATTGTACAATTTTAATTGTTTTTGGTCAAAACACTTAAATGTCTCTCATCCAAGCATTTTACCAATTTTTTCAAGGGCTTTTTTGATATTATCTTGCGAAGCAGCAAAACTAAATCTTACATAATCTTTCGATGTTTTCCCAAAAGCAGTTCCCGGTACAATTGCTACACCAGCTTCATGCATACATTTTTTTGCAAATTCCGATCCGTTCATTCCTGTACCTATTACTTTTGGAAATGCATAAAATGCTCCTCCTGGTAAACTACATTCTACACCTGGTAATTTATTTAACCCTTCATGAATTAAATTTCTTCTTTGTGTAAATTTTTCCATCATCAAATTTATAGAGTCATCTGGTCCATCTAAAGCAGCTATTCCAGCGAATTGGGCTGCTGCATTAACACATGAAACACTATTAATTAAAAGTTTGTTAACGTGTTCGATTAAGTGTTTTGGCCAAAAACTCCATCCTAATCTCCAACCTGTCATAGAATACGCCTTGCTCCATCCTTCCAAAACAATTAGTCTTTCTCTTAATTCAGGATAATTAAAAAAAGTTGGCATTTCTTTACCATCAAAAATTTGTCTACTATAAATCTCATCACTTAAAATTGTAACATGTGGATGTTCTTTAAGACCATCGGCTAATTTATCTATATCAGATTTTTCAACAAAACTTCCTGTTGGATTATTTGGATTTATTAAAATCAGTAGTCTAGTTTTTTTTGTGATTAGGGATAAGATTTTTTCAGGATTAAATTTTAAATCTTTATCTTCAGTAAGGTCATAAGGTACTGCTGTAGAGCCAGTATAATTTATCATAGACTCGTAGATAGGAAAAGCTGGTGTTGGATGTATAATTTCAACACCAGGTTCTCCAAAACATTGTATAGCGTAATGCATTGTTGGTTTCCCTCCTGGCATTATTATAATTCTTTCAGGATCTATTTCTTGATTGTAGAGTTTCTTTATTTTTCTTGTAACCGCCTGCCTACATTCCAAAATTCCATTAGATAAAACATAACCATGATGACCTTCATCTAATGCTTTTTTTGCTGCTTCCACGACGTGTTTTGGGGTCTTAAAATCTGGCTGCCCTAATCCTAAATGAATCATTTCTTTACCTTGAGCCTCAAGTTTTTTAGCTTCGGCCAATATTGTAAAAGCTGATTCAGTTCCTAGTCTGTTTAAACTCTTAGCTAGTTTCATTTTCTGTATATAATTTTTGTTTTATTGAGTTCTTTAACGTTTTTGCATCCCATTAATATCATATCTCTTCGTATTTCGTCATGCATTTTTTGCAAAAGAGCTTCTACTCCCCTTTGTCCTCCAGCTGCAAGAGCAAATAAATAACCCTTTCCTAAACTACAAGCTGTTGCTCCCATAGATAAAGCTTTTAAAACATGAGTTCCTCTTCTAATTCCGCCATCTAAAATTATCTCAATTTTTCCTCCTACTGCATCGGCTATAGCAGGTAATTGATCGAAAGGTGCTCTTGAGCCGTCTAATTGTCTCCCTCCGTGATTAGAAATAATAATTGCTGAACATCCAATATCAATTGCTCTTTTTGCATCTTCAACTGACATAACGCCTTTAAGGGCAAATGGTTTGTTCCACTTCTTTACGCAATACTCAGCATCTTTCCAACTCATTGAAGGATCAAATTGTTCGTTTATGTAACTCATGACAGATCTATCAATACTGCTTCCTTTGTCAGTCATGTGTACAATGTTTGCTAATTTAAATTTTTTCCGGAATAGATAATTCAAACTCCATTCAGGATGCAAAGCAAAACTTAATAAGCTTTTTAATGTCAATCTAGGAGGAGTGCTAAAACCTGTTCTATGATCTCTTTCTCTATTACCAGCTACAACTGTATCAACCGTTAAACACATTGCATCAAAATTAGCTTTTTCGCATCTTTCAATAAGATTGTCGGTTAGGCCTCTGTCTTTATGAATATAAAGCTGAAATAATTTTGGACTTTTAGTTAGAGCTCCAATTTCTTCAATACTTGTTGTTGCCATAGTTGATATACCAAACATGGTACCCATTTTTTCTGCTGCTTTTGCTGTAGCCCACTCTCCTTGATGATGATAGAGACGATGCATTGAAGTCCCAGAAAGAAATAATGGAAAATTAATTTTTTTCCCAAAAACAGTTGTAGATAAATCTACATTACCTACACCAGCTAAAACATTTGGAATTAAATCACAATCATTGAATGCCTCTGTGTTTCTGTTTAGTGTAACTTCATCATCTGAACCTCCATCAATATAATGAAAGATTGGTGAAGGTAATTTTTTCTTGGCTAATTTTCTAAAATCATCAAAATTATAGCAGTGATCTATAGACATTGATTAAAATATTAGAATTGTTTTGAGAAAGTTATAGATTGATTGTCTGTTCCTGGATTTACGTCTCCCCAGTTATTATTTGAAATATGACTGTAACTGTATCCAATTTTTGAACTGTCAAAAATATCTAAGCCTATTTTAATCTCACTTTTAAATTCAAGTACGTTTCCTAAATCTTTTCCGCTGCCTTTTTCATAATATCCAGGAGTAAAGCTCGGTAAAATACTTACTGGACCTAATTTATATTGTCCCTCAACTCCAGTGTACAAATAAACAGAGTTTTTTCCTGTAATAAAACCCCCAGTTACTGGTGAGAATTTTCCAAGAAAAGTATTTTTAAACAAATTAGGATTTTTATGCTCTAATCCAAACAAGTTTGTCTCGTCGTCACCAATTTCATCTGTAATATCAAACATCCCAGTATAAAAAGACAATTCTTTCTCACTCGCTTGGGCGTTGAGGCTAGAGAAAATGAGTAAAAAAAACGTATAAAATAGTATTAAAATATTTGTTCTCATAAACTAAAAATACAGCCTAATTAAAAAAAAGTACACCTTCATTTTTTATTTTTTAAATTTTTTTTTCTAAATAATGATAGAATTAAAATACCTCCTAAAAGTAATGCAATATAGGGGAAAAACCAAAGAAAGAAGTTTGTTTTTTTAAGTTCAGGTCTATATACAATCCACTCTCCATATTTGCTGATTAAAAATTCATAGATTTCATCCTCATTTTTTCCTTCTTTGATTTTGTCATCAATTACAAGTTTAATTGTTTGAGCAAAATCCGAGTTTGAATCAGCTATAGATTGCCCTTGGCAAACTAAACATCTTATATTTTTATAAATATTCATTTGAAACTGGTTATCTACTTGTGAATTAACTTTTTGAGAAATTAAGGAAAGAGATAAAATAATTATTAGAATTTTCATAATTTAATTTGTGAGTTCTAAAATTTCTTTATAATATTCATTATTTAATGGTCCTAAATACTTTTTGATAATTATAAATTCTTTATTAACTAATATACTTTCAGGTATTCCATAAATACCAAATGAAATAGAAGCTTTTCCATCTTTGTCTTGGGCAACTGAGGAATAAGGATTTTTATAATTTTTGAGGAATTTCAAAGCATCAGATTTTTTATCCTTAAAATTAACACCTACAATATTTAGTTTATTTGATTCTTTGCCAAGCTTAACTAAAAATTCATGTTCTTTTCTGCAAGGGTAGCACCAAGAAGCAAAAAAATTAATTAGTGTATATTCACTTGTTGTAATAATTTCAGAATTTACTAAAGACTCATCCAGCAATGAATTCATTTCAAATTTATTTAATTTTTGGCCTACTAATTTTCTTGTGTCATAAATTGTATTTCTATTTAAACTAATAAAAAAAACAATTAAGATAAATAAAATCACTGAAAAGCTTAAAATTTTTACATAGCTAATTTTCATTTTAGTTTTTTTTAAATAGTCTTAAAAAACCTCCTATAGTAATTATGAAAGCTGAAAGCCATATCCAAATCATAAAATTTTTTTTTTGAAACTTTATATTATAGTAATCTGATCTTTCAATATTACTCATGGTTAAATAAACATCATGAGAAAGTTTAGTTTTAATAGATGCTTCATAGGTTAGAGTTTTGGGCTGATCATAAATTCTAATTTCGGGGAAAAGTTTTTCTTCAACTCCGGTCATTTTATTTAAAAAAATGAAATTACCTATAATTGCTTTGTGGTTTTTCCTTTCTTTAATACTTAAGTCTTTAAAATCTAATTTATAATTCTCAAATTTTACTTTATCTCCTACTTTGAGATTAAAATCTTTCTCAAGTGAAAAATGATTATTTATTCCTATAAAAAAAATTAAAAATGCAAAACCCAAATGAGATATAATTCTTGAAAAACTTGAGTCACCCTTTTTCGCAAAAGAATTTTTAAGATCTATTAATGTATTTATAATAAGAAAAACAGCGCTTATAATAATTAAATTTGTTAAAATACTGTAACTACCAAAAAAATATATAATAATAAAATTTAAAATTGTAGCTAATATCAGTAAGTAAATTATTGGCCATATTTTCACTGAGTTATGTTTAATCCAACTAATTTTTGGTCCTATCGCCATAAAAATTAAAAATGGGATAACAATAGGAATTATCAAAATGTTATAAAAAGGTGGTCCAACAGATATTTTTTTTTGTATTAGAACTTCTAAAAAAATCGGATATAAGGTGCCAAGTATTACTGTAATAAGAAAAAAAAGCATAAACCAATTGTTAACTAAGACAAAAGTTTCTTTGCTTTTTAAACTAAAATTGTAAATTTCCTTTTGTTGGTATTTGAAGAAAGCCAAAAAAGAACCGACAACCATTATAGATAAATATATTAATATATAAAGTCCTCTTGATGGATCGCTAGCAAAAGTATGTACTGAGTTCAAAATCCCGGAACGAACAAGAAATGTGCCTGTAACACTTAATATAAAAGTTAATAAACACAAAATTATTACCCAAGAGTATATTGTGTTCCTCTTCTCTAATACTATAACCGAATGCATTAAGGCAGTAATTACAAACCACGGCATCAGAGAGGCGTTCTCTACAGGATCCCAAAACCAAAAGCCACCCCATCCAAGTTCATAATATGCCCAAATAGACCCAACTATTATTCCTAGACTCTGAAATACCCACGATATCAAAACCCAAGTCTTGATAGAATTTGCAAATTCTTTTCCTTTAAAATTTGTCATCAAAGAAGCTATCGCCGCGGAAAAATAAATTGAAGAACCAACAAATCCTACATAAAGCAAAGGGGGGTGAATTGCTAACGCAGGATCTTGTAAGATAGGATTTAACCCTAACCCTTCGGAAGGCACAGGATATATTGGAACAAAAGGATTAGAAGTAATAAGAAGAAATAATAAAAAACCTATAATTAAAAAATTTTGAATTATTAAAGTAATAAGTCTAAAATTTATATTA
>CETH01053740.1_pt1 | contig 10611 bp, 12 predicted proteins | sample 361461 | NCBI WGS metagenome assembly CETH01 (sample SAMEA2622695, study PRJEB7988) | marine metagenome | isolation source: saline water (ENVO:00002010), including
CCAGCTTTTAAAGCTGCAAAAGGATTAAAAGACGCTTTAAACTAAAAGCTCTTTTAACAAAGTTGAAAAGACGACGAAAGTCGTCTTTTCATTTATTCACTAAGAATACTTATATCACCTGAAATTTTTACTTTTTCATCAAACAGTAAATCTTCTGGGTGTTTATTTCCCTCTATAATTTCAAATAAGCTTTCAGTAGAGATTTTGAATTTTAAGAATCTTTTATCTTCGATTGGATAATCAATCACTTCACATGCGTTAAGATTATATATTTCATCGAGATCTGTAAATTCGAAGAAGATCATGTTTAAATCAATCTTTGAGTCCTTTATATTATTTTTAAATCGCTTAAGTATATCTTTAATCAATTAATTGTAAGTGTTTCTCTTTTAACGTCTTCTATCGCTTTAGTTACTTGAATTCCTCGAGGGCAAGCTGAAGTGCAGTTGAATGCTGTTCTGCATCTAAATGCTCCATCTACATCTTTAAGAATTTCAAGTCTTTGTTTTGATGCATTGTCTCGTGAATCAAATACAAACCGGTGTGCATTTACAATTGCAGCTGGACCTACATAAGTGTCAGCAGTCCAAAAAACAGGACAGCTGGTTGTACAAGCAGCACATAAAATACATTTAGTAGTATCTTCAAATCTGTCTCTATCTTCAGGAGACTGAAGCCTTTCCCTTTCACCAGGCACAGAATCGTTGACTAGAAAAGGCATTACCTTTTTATAGGAATCAAAAAAAGAATCCATATTGACAACTAAATCTTTTACAACAGGTAAACCTCTAATAGGCTCAATTTTAATTGGAGAACTAACTTCTTTAACAAGCACTTGGCAAGCAAGCATATTTTCGCCATTTACAACCATAGCATCTGAGCCGCAGACGCCATGGGCGCAAGATCTTCTAAATGCTAGGCTACCATCATCAAACCATTTAACTTTATGAAGTAAGTCAAGTATTCGCTCATCAGGATCAGCTTCAAGAATATATTCTTCCCAGTGACCTTTCCTATCAGTCTCGGGGTTGTATCTTAGTATGTTGACTTTTACATCCATTAATATTTTCTTTCTTTTGGTTCATAATTGCCAAGCTCAACTTCTTTGTAGTCTAGCCTGACTGAGTCACCATCTTTGTAGGCAAATGAGTGCTTAAGCCAATTATTATCGTCTCTATTTAAATAATCAACTCTTGAATGTGCACCACGACTTTCTTTTCTACAGAGTGCGCTTGCTACAGTTGTGTCTGACATATCTAATAAGTACTCAAGTTCAATTGCTTCTAGAAGTTCAGTATTGAAAACCTTTCCTTTATCAGAGATAGTAACATTCTGATATCTGTTGCGAAGGTCAGAAAGAATTTTAGTTTGTTTTTCTAAACTTTCTTCTGTTCTGAAAATTTTCGCATTTTCTTCCATAGAGTCTTGCAAGTCTTCCCTGATCTTTGGCACAGAAAACTCTAAACTATGTTCTTTATTCATAAGATTTTTAATTTTGTTTATTAAATCCTCGGCTGCATTTTCTGATAAGGTTGTTGGTTTTGTTGAAGAAACATAGTCAACCATGCTTTGACCTGCACGTTTACCAAAAACTACTATATCTAATAAAGAGTTCGTACCTAATCTATTAGCACCATGAACACTCACACATGCTGATTCTCCAGCAGAATAAACTCCAGGCAGGACTGTACCATTTGCATCACTTAAAACTCTTGCATTTACATCAGTTGGAATACCACCCATAGCATAGTGAGCAGTTGGTTGAACTGGAATTGGGTCATTTATGGGTTCAATTTTGACATAAGTTCTTACGAAGTCTGTTATATCTGGGAGTTTTTGTTTGATAGTCTCTGCTCCAAGATGAGTTAAATCCAAGTATACAAAGTCATTATTTGGCCCTGCACCATTTCCTTCACTTATTTCTGTAGCAATAGCTCGTGAAACCATATCTCTTGGTGCTAAATCTTTGATTGATGGGGCATACCTTTCCATAAATCTCTCACCATCTTTATTTCTAAGAATTCCTCCTTCACCTCTAGCAGCTTCTGACAACAAAATTCCAAGTCTGTAAATTCCGGTAGGATGAAACTGATAAAATTCCATATCTTCCAGAGGTATTCCTTTTTGATATAGAATTCCTGGACCGTCTCCAGTAAGTGAATGTGCATTGGAGCTAACTTTATATATTTTTCCAAAACCACCAGTAGCAAATGTTACAGCTCTTGATTCAAAAATATGAATATCACCCGTTGCTACCTCATACGCAATAACACCTTTACAAACTCCATCATCAATTTTTATATCTAAAACTTGAAATTCGTCAAAGAATGTTACACCCATTGAGACACACTTCTGATATAAAGTCTGTAAAATCATATGACCAGTTCTGTCAGCAGCATAGCAAGCTCTAAATGCAGGTGCCTCACCTTCTTTAACAGTATGACCCCCAAATCTTCTTTGCGCTATTTTTCCATTTTCTAATCTACTAAATGGCAAGCCCCAATGTTCTAATTCAACTACAGAGTCTATCGCTTCCTTACATAGAATATCTACAGCCGGTTGATCTGCTAAATAGTCAGATCCTTTCACGGTATCAAAAGCATGCCAATTCCAATTATCTTCTTCAACATTCGCTAGTGCAGCACTCATACCTCCTTGTGCAGCGCCAGTGTGTGACCTTGTAGGATAAAGTTTTGTAATAACTGCAAGCTTCATATGAGGTGCTGCTTCAATCGCGGCTCTTAAGCCCGCTCCACCCGCTCCTACGATTACACCATCAAAAGAATGTTTTATAACTTTCATACTTCCCTCACAAAAGCAATCAATACATAAGTACCTAGAATAAAAAAAGCAGAAGATGTAAAGTATAGCCCATAAAGTGCTATTTTTCTGACTGTTTTATCAGCAATGTTATCATGCATGACAATTCTTAAACCATTTGTTCCATGTAAAATGCTTAAGGTTAATAAAAGCCAGTCAAAGGTTCTCCAATATGGTGTATCCCATCTGGCAGCAACAAATTCATAGTCAAGATTAAGGGTGTCATTAAAGACATGCATTATGAACATGTGACCAGCAGCTAAAAGGACCAAAAATAGACCACTTACTCTCATAAAAAACCAAGCATAAAGTTCAAAATTTGTTCCACCAATAGGGGGAGTTCTTCTACCCCAGTCAGTTCTTTTTATTGACTTCATTTAGTTTTCCAATCTGGCAATGGTCTAACCATGCAATCTAGTACTGTTGTTTCGGATGAGCTTTTTTCGAGACAAAGCTCAAAATAAGAATTTATCATTTTATAAGTTGTTGGTATGAAGATTGCAATAAAAATTATTAATGCGGTTATATTTAATGTTTTTTGGTAGTCTGATCCTTTACTCCAAAGATCAACAGCAATAATTCTTAAACCATTTATTGCGTGCGCTAGAACAGCTGCCATGAGGCCAACTTCTCCTAATCTGAAATAGAAATTTTTGTAAATTGCTTCTGCCCCTTCATAAATTTCTGGTCCAGCAAGGATTAAAGCAGTTGATATGATGTGAAGCAATAAGTAACCAAATAATGCAACACCAGTTATTCTGTGAAACAGGTAAAGCCACATACCAGTTTTTCCTTTGTACACAGAACCAGTAGAAACAATATTTTGATTTCGATAAGCCATATTTAATTATCCTATAATACCAAAAAAACTACTAATTATTTAGGTAATTCACCTCTTGACAATTAAGTATTGGTGTAATAAATTACACTTATGTAATTTACTGTGAGGAGCAAGGGTGGAGTTAAAAATTATAGATGAGTTAGTTGGTGGAATGCCTTCATGGACTGAAGAAGCAAATTGTAAAGGCGCAGACGCTGATCTATTTTTTCCAGAAAGAGGAGCTTCCACTAGAAAAGCAAAAGCAATATGCAGAGCATGTACAGTGCAAGATCAGTGTCTCGAGTATGCAGTCGAACAATCAGAAAAATTTGGAATTTGGGGTGGTCTTTCCGAAAGGGAAAGAAGACGAATCAAAAGACAACGTGCTGCTGAATTCGATGTGAGAGATGTAGGTTAAATACCAAAACTTTCTGAATATTCGCTAAAATTTCTCTCGATTCCTATTTCATCACTCTTAATAATTTCAGTTATTACATTATTTTCATCGGTGATAAATGTATATCTTAAAGATATGCCTGCAACATCGTGAAAGCATCCAAATTTTTGAGCAACTTCACCATGTGGCCAGAAATCAGATAAAATTGGAAATTCAATATTATGATGTTCAGCCCAAGATCTATTTGTAGGACTTGCACCAACAGTTATTAATATTGTTTCAGTTTCTTCTTTGATGAACAATTCTTGGTAATCTCTTAATTCACATATTTCTTTGTCACAAACACTACTGTAAGGGAATGGCATAAACACAAACATCGTTTTTTTACCCAAAAAGTCTTTGTTGCTGAGTTTGGTTTTATCATAGTTGTACAACTCAAAATCTGGAATTTTATCTCCAATTTTTAATGACATAATTAAATCCTTTCGTAATAAATTTATAATAGCGAATTTTAATTAAATTGGTGGTAAAGATGTTCTTGCCGCCCAAGATATTGGATCTTCAATCTCTACTGAATTTGGTATAAGATCAATATTTGACAATATATCCATAGTAGAGAAATGGCTTTCACTATCTGTAAGATAGTCAATAAAAATTTGAGATTTTTCATCGTAGTTTGAGATTTTGATTTCAAACTCGCCAATATTTTCATTTGTCTCAACAAGGCCCAAATCCATAACCAAATCAATCACACTTGGGTCTAGATAATTGAGAAATTTTTTAGCAGTATTTTTTATTACTTGCCTATAAAAACTAAGTGGTGCAAATATTGAATCAAACATTGAATCAAAATTTAGATTATTTAGCTCTGGTATATTTGAAAATATTTCTTCTGGATTTGAAAAGCTAGTGGGGTTAATATCTGTTTTTATTTCTCCTAAGCTTTCAATTAAATTTTCATTACTTTTTTTCATCTGTTCTAAAACAAAAAGGAATGGAGCATTATATTTGCCAAAAGACAGTGCGATGAATTCAATAGCCATTAAAGCCATTGTTGATTCTTTGTCCTCGATTTCAAATTTACTTATTCTTGATTCAAAATTTAGCTTGTTAATAGCAAGACGGTTACTTCTTGGAAGTATGATTCCAAAATGGCTAAGACCCCATGTGTTTTTACTTAGAAATCCTGAAATATTTCCAAGTTGCATTCCAATCAGTGACGATTGAGCGCTCCCCAAATTAAATGAACTCGTACTGGTAATATCTAAATTGCTAAAGTCGAAATGTTTAACAGAATCTAAAAACCAGTTTCCGTACTCTATTGGACTAAGAATCTCTAATTTTTCAAGTTCATCATAAGGAGTTTCTAATGATTGATTATTCATTTGTATCGCTCTAAATATTTCTTCATAGTTCATTTCACTATTGGAAAAAAGAAAATTTTCATTTGATTCTTTATTGATATGATTATTTATCTGGGAAGCTAAATTCCAATTAACATCACCATCATCGTTATTAAATAAATTAAATAGTTGTGAAAATATATCGTCAGACATCAGAAGGGCGGAGATCTAATTCAAAAACCAATGTAATTTCTTGTGAGTTTCTTAATATTTCTATTTCAACAGTATCACCAGCTCTTTTTTGTCTCAATACTGTAATCAAACTATCTAATGTCTTAACATTTATACCGTTGATTTTTTTAATAATGTCACCTGGCATTGCACCTGCTTTTCCGATAGCAAATACGTCATTTCCAGGTCCATATAATTCTTGGATAAAAACCCCTGAAAATACTCTTGCACCATCATCTGCTGTATCAAAATGTTGAGCTCCTAGAATTCCAAGAAAAGCGTGCAGAATTTGGCCGTCATTCAGAAGATCATCGGCAATTCCTAATGCTAAATTGACTGGAACAGCAAACCCTAAGCCTTCTGCTCCAACATCTGCGGTAGCAATAGCAGTTGTTATACCAATAAGCTCACCATTGTTATTTATCAATGCACCACCACTAGACCCTCTTGTAATTGGTGCATCTGTCTGAATTAGGCCAAACAAGGTTACACCTGAATTCATGGTTTCACCACCTACGTCAAGTCTTCTTTCTAATGCTGAAACTACACCGGTTGTTACAGTAGGCGCAGCACCTAGTGTTAGTGGATGACCTATAGCAACTGCTAAATCGCCAACTTTAAGAATATCGCTATTACCAATAGTTATAGGGACTAAATTTGATGCGGTTATTTTTATTAGACCAATGTCAGTGAGCCTATCAGACCCGATAATCTCACTTTCATACATTCTTCCATCTTCAAAAACAACTCGTACTTCGGTCGAATTATCAATAACATGATGATTTGTCATTATCAAACCGTCAGCGGAAATAACTACTCCTGAACCCCCACCGTTTGGCAGAAACTCTCCATCTTCTGAAATATTTCCAACCTGAACTTGGACGATTGTTTTTGTAGCTAATTCAGCGATTGAAACTATTTCTGTTGAGTCTACTCTCGGCATTACTAATTCCTTTTCAGTAATAGTTTCAGTAATTGTTACCGGTTCTGGTATAACTATTTCTTCTTCATCGAATAATCCAAATAGAAACAAAAATGATAAAACAATTGCACTTGAAAATAATGAGGCACCGAAAACTAAATTTATAGGACTCTTTTTCTTTTCAGAATTTTTTTCAATTAAGTCAGAAATATATTGTTTTTGCTCAAAAAGTTCTTGTTGTGAATAATTTTCTTCATCCATATATTTAATAATAAATACAGAATAGATGTAACTAATATTTGTAAGCAATATTTTTCCAAGGTTTCATAATAATTTTATTAAATTTCGTATTGGTTGAAAAAATTGAGTCTACTACTTAGAGTTATTAGGTAAATGTTAACTGTTCAAAACCTTGAGGTTGTTTATCAGGATGTAATTCTTGTACTTAGAGGGATTTCTTTTGAAATACCAAAGGGTAAGATAGTAGCCTTGCTTGGAAGTAATGGTTCTGGGAAAACAACGGTTATAAGAGCCATTACTGGACTTTTAGATGTTCAAAATGGAGATATAACAAAAGGCAACGTAATCCTTGATGACGAAGATATAACTAATTTAAATCCATCAAAAATAGTAGAAAAAGGTATTGCACAAGTCATGGAGGGTAGAAGAATCTTTTCTGAACTTTCTGTAGTTGAGAACCTTCGTTTAGGAGGCCACACTAATAGTACAAATATTCAGAATAATATTGATAGAGTTCTAGATATGTTTCCAGCTTTAAAAGATAGACAAAAAGGTGAAGCGGGTTATCTTTCTGGAGGTGAACAACAAATGTTAGCAATAGGTAGAGCACTTATGTCTGAGCCAAAGTATCTTCTACTTGACGAGCCAAGCTTAGGTCTAGCGCCGAAGCTAGTAGATCAAATTGCTGAGTTGATCAAAGAGATCAACGAACAAGGAGTTACGGTGTTACTTGTAGAACAGAATGCAAATATGGCATTAAATATATCAGATCATGGATACATCATGGAAACAGGAAATATTGTTATGGATAATGACAGTCAGAAACTACTTAATGATGAAGATGTGCGGGAATTCTATTTAGGTTTAAATGCTGAAGGAACAAAAAGAAAATCTTTTAAAGACGTTAAGCATTACAAAAGAAAAAAGAGATGGTTGTCATGAGCCAGGTATTAAGCTTCAAAGACGTAACTTTAAAATTTGGTGGAATTACAGCACTTAACTCGGTAAGTTTTGAAGTTAATCCTGGTGAACTTTATGCAATAATCGGTCCAAACGGGGCAGGCAAGACATCAATTTTCAACTGTATAAGCGGAATTTATAGACCGACGGAAGGTAATGTGACCTATGGTACAAGTTCAATTCCAGAATTAAGGCCTGATCAAGTTGCTAATCTTGGGATTGCGAGAACTTTTCAAAATATTGAACTGTTTGAGAATATGACTGTAATTGATAATATTTTGTTTGGTGCACATAGCCAATTGAATTACGGAGCAATCTCAAGCCTTTTTTATACAAAAAAAGTAAGAAATAGTGAAAGAGAAGCAAGAGAAATTGCTGAAGATATTATTGATTTTCTTGAGATTGAACAATATAGATATTCTTATATACTATCACTACCATATGGTGTTCAAAAAAGAGTTGAGCTAGGCAGAGCTTTAGCGATGAATCCAGAGATAGTTTTACTTGATGAACCAGCTGCTGGTATGAATGGTGAAGAAACAGAAGATATTGCTCGATTTATAATTGATTTACATGAAGAAAGAAAAAAGACTGTAATACTTGTCGATCATGATATGAATATGGTGATGGATATCGCTCAAAGAGTTATGGTTTTAAATTTTGGAGAAAAACTGGCCGAAGGTACGCCAAAAGAAATAGTTGTTGATGAAAATGTTATAGAGGCATATTTAGGGGGTAAGTGATTATGGCACTGACAATGAATGATATTTATGAAATTTTGAAAAATGAAGGTGGAAGAACACCTTCTGAAAAAGTTATGGAAGTTTCTAAAGATTATCCAGAAAAAATAGCTATGAGATACAAAGTGTTTGGAATCTGGCAAGAGACTACTTACAGAAATTTTTGGTTGACATCAAATTATGTATCAATGGCGTTGCGTTTTTTTGGTGTAGAAAAAGGTGAATCGGTAGCTATACAATCTGAAAATCGGCCAGAGTGGTTTTTTGCAGATGTGGGCACTCAGTCTATTGGTGCTGTTAGTGTGGGTCTGTACCCAACAAACCCAGCTGCTGAAGTGAAGTATTTGCTTTCACACTCTGAAAGCAAAATTTTGTTTGCAGAGGACCAAGAACAAGTTGATAAAGCTTTAGAAGTAATTGATTCACTACCAAAGTTGGAAAAAATAGTTTATTTCGAAAATAAGGGAATGTATAGTTATGACCACCCTAAATTAATGACTTTTTCTGAATTTTTGGATATTGGTAAAAGTGAATATGAATCTTTTCCTGAATTTGTTGAAAATGAAGTAAAAAAACTAGATGACAATGATGTTGCCATCATGGTTTACACTTCTGGAACTACTGGACCTCCAAAAGGTTCAATGATAACTCATGGTAATTTACGATGGGTAGCCACCCAGCTTCCATATTTTCCAATATCTAATAATTTAAGTGAAGGTGATTCTCAATTTCTATCTTATTTACCACTTTGCCATGTTTTTGGTCGCCTAATTGATTTACTAATAGGAATTCATTTGATGGCAACTATAAATTTTGCGGAATCTATTGATACAGTGCAGACAGATTTAGCAGAAATACAGCCAACAATTTTTCCTGCTGTTCCAAGAATATTAGAAAAGATGCATTCAAGTGCGCTTGTCAAGATGAAAGATGCATCATTTGTAAAAAGACTATTGTTCAAATTTTCAATGTTTTTAGGTGATATTGCAGTAGAGAGAAAATTAAATAAAAATTTTAATGATTTATTAGCAAAAATTCTCTTATCAATTGGTTATATTTTATCTTTTCGATCATTAAGAAAAAAACTTGGTTTGCAAAGAGCAGAGTTTGCTGCATCAGGTGCAGCTCCAATTGCACCAGAAGTACTTAAATTTTTTATGAGTATTGGTGTCCCTTTGTTCGAAGCTTATGGCATGACAGAAAATTGTGCTTATGCAACTAGCAACAGTCCTGAAAATATAAAGATAGGTACGGTTGGAGTTCCAGCTTATGGTGTTGAATTAAAGCTTGCAGATGATGGGGAAATTTTAATTAGAAGTGGTGGAGTATTTAAAGGTTACTTTAAAGATGAACAAGCTACAAATGAAACTATTGACAAAGATGGATGGCTCTACACAGGTGATGTAGGGATTTATGACGGAGATTTTGTCAAAATTGTAGACAGAAAAAGGGATATTATTATCACTAGTGGCGGAAAAAATGTCTCACCTTCTGAAATAGAAAATAAAATTAAGGTCTCGCCATTTATTAAAGAAGCAATTGTAATTGGTGATAGAAGAAAGTTTCTTTCTGTTCTAATTGGAATAGAGTTTGATACCGTATCCAACTGGGCTTTAAGAAAAAATATTCCACATACAACATATAGAGATTTGTCTGATAAGCAAGAGGTGAAAGATTTAGTATGGAGAGAAATTTCAAAGGCAAATGAAAAGACTTCATCTTTAGAAGTAAGAGAATTTAGAATGATCCCTAAAGAATTAGATCACGAAGAAGGTGAGCTAACAGCAACTCAAAAAGTAAAGAGGAATGTTTTGATTGAACAATTTAGTGATTTAATTGAGGAGATGTATTCTTGACTATATTTTTGCAAGCTACTGTTGAAGGACTATCACTAGCAGCTATTTATTCTTTAGTTGCTATTGGTTTTGTTTTAATTTATAAATCAATGGATGTTTTAAGTTTTGCACAACCAGCTTTAGCAGTTGTTGGAGCTGGACTGATAAGTTCGTTGGCTGTTGACAGAGGTGTACCTTTTTGGATAGCTTTGTTTATAGGCATTTCGTTAACAGGTGTTTTGGGACTTATTGTTGAAAGAACTTTCTTGAGACCAATGGTTGGTGAACCAGTATTTTCTGTAG